>Ga0154435_148_pt1 | contig 143697 bp, 112 predicted proteins | sample RifGroC2_FD_115939 | JGI IMG/M metagenome (GOLD analysis project Ga0154435, IMG submission 115939) | Elusimicrobia bacterium GWC2_64_44
CAAGGGCGACGCCGTCAACGGCCTCATCCGCCCGCCCAAGGACGGCGAGCGCTTCTTCGCGCTGCTGCAGGTGAAGACCGTCAACGGCGTCGAGATCGAGAAGATCTCCCATCGCCCGCTGTTCGAGAACCTCACGCCGCTGCACCCCAACAAGCGCTTTTTGACCGAGACGGCCAAGAACGAAATGACCGGCCGCGTGATAGACCTGATCGTGCCCGTAGGCAAGGGCCAGCGCCAGCTCATCGTGGCCGCGCCCAAGACCGGCAAGACCATGATCCTGCAGCGCATCGCCAACTCCCTGGCCACAAATCACCCCGAGATAGAACTTATCGTGCTGCTCATCGACGAGCGCCCCGAGGAAGTCACCGACATGAAGCGCTCCGTGAAGGGCGAGGTCCTGGCCTCCACCTTCGACGAGCCGGCCGACCGCCACGTGCAGGTGGCCGAGATCGTGCTGGAGAAGGCCAAACGCATCACCGAGATGGGCAAGGACGTAGTCGTCCTGCTGGACTCGATCACGCGCCTCGCGCGCGCCTACAACACCGTGGCGCCGTCTTCCGGCCGCGTGCTCTCCGGCGGTCTGGAATCCACTTCCCTGCAGCGCCCCAAGCGCTTCTTCGGCGCCGCCCGCAACATAGAGGAAGGCGGCTCGCTGACCATCATCGCCACCGCCCTCGTCGAGACCGGCAGCCGCATGGACGACGTCATCTTCGAAGAGTTCAAGGGCACCGGCAACTCGGAAATTTACCTGGACCGCAAGCTGGCCGACCGCCGCATCTTCCCCGCCATCGACATCAACCGCACCTCGACCCGCAAGGAAGAGCTGCTGATGACCGACGACGAGCTGAATAAGGTGTGGATCCTGCGCAAGGTGCTGGCGCCGCTGTCCCCGGTGGATTCCATGGAGCTGCTGCTCTCCAAGCTGAATTCCACCAAGTCCAACAAGGACTTCCTGAAATCCATGGAGATGGGCGGGCGCTGATGACCAAAGGGCGCTGGAAAGCGGCTGTCGGACTGGGAGTGCTGCTGGCGACGGCCGCGCTCTCTTCCGCCGTGCTGCCGCCCGTGTCGCCCTTCTACTACGCCCGCTTCTCCGTGCTGGTCCCGCCGGGGCCTGTGGAGCCGCCGCCCGAGGCCTTCCGGCTGATCCCGCGGCTTATCCACGCCCCGCACAAGGTGGTGAAGGGCGACAACGTGCGCAAGCTGGCCGCGGACTACGGCACCGACGTGCGCTCGCTGCAGAGCACCAACGGCAACGAGTTCATCTTCATGTCGCGCGGCGGCAAGATAAGGGTGCACAACGGCCGTGGGCTGCTCTACGAGGTGACCGCCAACGGCGAGACCCTCGGCGGCATCGCCTCCCGCTACTGCTCCAAGGGCCGCGACCTGAAGGACTTCAAGTCGGAGATAGTGGCCGAGAACGGCCTGCCGCCCTCGGCGCTGCTCGCCAATTACAAATTCAGCAAGGGCGACCGGGTCTACCTGCCGGCCGTCTACCTGAACCTGGACGCCTACCAGATGCCCCTGCGCAGCTTCGGGCGCATCAGCTCCAGCTTCGGCCGGCGCTACCACCCGGTGCTCAAGCGTCGCATCGTGCACAAGGGCGCGGACATCCCGATGCCGCTGGGCACGCCGGTCTACCCCTCGCGCTCCGGCATAGTGACCTTTGCCGGTTGGAAGGGCGGCTACGGCAATTTGGTGGAAGTGCGCCACAAGGACGGCTCCATGTGCCGCTACGGGCACCTGTCGGTGCTCTCGGTGCAGCCCGGCGCCGAAGTGGCGAAATCCAGGACGCTGCTCGGCAAGGTGGGGTCCACGGGGATGAGCACCGGCCCGCACCTGCATTTCGAGATAGTCACGCCTTCCGGCAAGCAGATCAACCCCATGTCCAAGATAGGCCGCAAATAGCGGCCTGCCCATCAGGCCCCGGAATTATGCTATAATTAAGTTTCGCACCACTAATTTAGAGGACAAGACTATGAAAAACGACATACACCCCAAGTACAATCTCTGTGAAGTTTCCTGCGTCTGCGGGAACGCCTTCCAGACCCGCTCCGTGAAGCCCGCCATAAAAGTCGAAATGTGTTCCGCCTGCCACCCCTTCTACACCGGCAAGCAGAAGATGCTCGACACCGCCGGCCGCGTGGAGCGCTTCAACAAGAAGTTCGCCGCCACCGAGGGCAAGATGGTGGAGCGCAAGGTGAAGGTCACTGCCGTGAAGGCCGTGACGCCGCGCCACACCGCCAAGCGCAAGCTGAGCTCCGCCGCCGTTACGGCCAAGAAGGACGAGAAAGCGGCCCCTAAAGCCGCCGCCCCCAAGGCCGCGCCGAAAACCGAGACGAAGTAGCGCCGCGCGAAGAACGGGCGTTCCGTGACCGGGACGCCCGTTTTTTCATGTATGGGGACGTTGTTGAGTTGTTGACTTGTTATCGTTAGCGCAGAGCTATCTCTTTAGACTTTTTGAACAAGTCAACAACTCAACAACGTCCCCTTCTTTATGCTTGAGAAAGAACTGGACTCAATAAAACGGGAATTCGCCGAGATAGAGGCGCGGCTCGCCTCCGGCGGGCTCAAGCCCGACGAGATAGAGAAATTTTCCCGCCGCCATTCCGCCTGCCGCCAGATCCTCGAAACTTCCGCCGCCCTGCAAAAAACCCTGAAAGAGGCGGAGGATACGCGCCAGATGGGCTCCAACACGGACCCCGAAATAGCCGAGATGGCCGCGGCCGAGCTGCCCGCGCTGGAGAAGAACGCCGCCGACCTGGCCAAGAAGCTCGAGCTGCTGATCATCCCTCCGGACCCTTCCGACTCCCGCAATATCTTCCTGGAAATACGCGCCGGCGTGGGCGGCGACGAGAGCGCCCTGTTCGCGGGCGACCTGCTGCGCATGTACACCCGCTTCGCGCAGGTGATGGGCTGGCGCGCCGAGCTGCGCGACCTGGCCACCACCGGCCTCAAGGGCGTCAAGAGCGCCGTGCTCTTCATCTCGGGGCAGGATGTCTACGCCTGGATGAAGTACGAGGGCGGCGTGCACCGCGTGCAGCGCGTGCCCCAGACCGAGGCCTCGGGCCGCGTCCACACCTCCACCGTCACCGTGGCCATCATGAAAGAGGTGGACGAGGTGGAGATCAAGATCAACCCCGTGGACCTGAAGATGGATACCTACCGCTCCAGCGGCGCGGGCGGCCAGAACGTCAACAAGGTGGAGACGGCCGTCCGCATCACCCATATACCTACGGGCATCATCACCGCCTGCCAGGAAGAGCGCTCGCAGGGCAAGAACCGCGCCAAGGCCATGGCCATGCTGGCCGCCAAACTCGCCCAGATCAGCGAGGAGACGCAGGCCCGGGAGAACGCCGGCGCGCGTAAGAGCCAGGTGGGCACCGGCGACCGCTCCGAGAAGATCCGCACCTACAATTTTCCGCAGAACCGCGTGACCGACCACCGCGTGCAGATGTCCTGGCATAACATGCCCGAGATCATGGAAGGCAATATCCGGACCATTTTGGAAGAGGTAAAGCTCAACATGGGGAAAGAAAGGAAAAATGACGGCGGGGAAACTGCTGACTGACTCGGAGAAGCGCCTTAACGAAGCCGGGGTGGAAGAGCCGGGGCTGAACGCCCAGTGGCTGCTGGCCGACGCCATGGGCGTGGAGCGCCTGCGCCTGCTGGCCGAGCCGGACCTGCCGGTGCCTGCCGCCGCGCTGAAAAAATTCAAGGCCGGCCTGCTGCGCAAGGAGCAGGGCCTGCCGCTGGCCTATATCCTGGGCTGGCAGGACTTCCGCGGCCTGCGCATCAGCGTAGACGAGCGCGTGCTGGTGCCGCGCCCCGAGACCGAGGAGCTGGCCGGCCACGCCGCCGATTTCCTGATGGGCAGGAAGGGGGGGCTGACCGCCCTGGACTACGGCGCCGGCTCCGGTGCCATAGGCCTCTGGCTAGCCTACCGCTTCCCCGAGCTGCGCGTGACCGCGGCCGAGATCTCGGCCAGGGCCCTGGCCTGTTCGCGCGAGAACGCCGGCGAGCTGGGCCTGGAAGCGCGCATGAAGTTCGTCAAAGCCGCCACCCTCGGGCCGCTGCGCGGCCCGTTCGACGTGATAGTCTCCAACCCGCCCTATATTCCCACCCGCGTGATCCCAGGGCTCGCGCCGGAAGTGCTCAGCGAGCCCAAGGTGGCGCTGGACGGCGGCAGCGACGGGCTGGACATAGCCCGCATGCTGACGCGGCTGGCGCCGGCGCGGCTGAAAGATGGCGGCGCGCTGATCCTGGAGCTGGGCGGCGGGCAGCCGAAGACGCTGCTGGAAGAGATGCCGGACAAGCTCTGGAAAGAAAAGAAAATGTTCAGGGACATCTGCGGTATAGAGCGGTTCCTGTTCGCGAGGAAAAACTAATGGATAATTTCGTGATACGCGGCGGCAAGCAGCTATTCGGCCAGGCTACCATCAGCGGCTCCAAGAACGCGGCCCTGCCCATCCTGGCGGCCACGCTGCTGACGCGCGAGAAGTCCGAGATCAAGAACGTGCCGGAGCTGATGGACATAAAGTCCACCTTCGAGCTGTTGAACTACCTCGGCAAGAACTGCTTTTACGGCTACGGCAACTTCGTCGTGGAGGAGCGCGCTGGCCTGAAGCACCACGCCCCTTACGACCTGGTGCGCAAGATGCGCGCCTCGGTGCTGGTGGCCGGGCCGCTGCTGGCGCGCTTCAAGAAGGTGCGCTTCTCGCTGCCGGGCGGCTGCTCCATCGGCATGCGGCCGATAGACATACACCTGGAAGGCTTTAAAAAGCTCGGCGCCGCGGTCTCTTACGAGAAGGGCGACGTGATCCTGACCGCCAAAAAGCTGAAGGCCGGGAAGGTGAAGTTCCGCTTCCCCAGCGTCGGGGCCACCGAGAACCTGATGATGTGCGCCGCGCTGATAGAGGGCACTACCGTACTGGAGAACTGCGCGCGGGAGCCCGAGATAGAGGACCTGGCCGCCGCGCTGGTAAAGATGGGCGCCAAGGTAGAGGGCGCGGGTTCGGCTACCATAAAGGTGACCGGGGCCGCCAAACTGAAGGGCCTGAAGCACACCGTGATGCCCGACCGCATCGAGACCGGCACCTTCATGCTGCTGTGCGCCGCCGCCGGCGGCCGCGTGCGCCTGCTCAACACCGCGCCGAAGACGCTGACCGCCCTGATCAAGGCCATGCAGAAGGCCGGCGTGAAGATAAACTGCTTTAAGGATTCCATGGAGGTAATAGCCCCGCAGGGCCGGCCGAAGCCGGTCAGCGTGGACACCAAGCCGCACCCCGGCTTCCCGACGGACCTGCAGGCGCCGTGGATGGTCTTCATGGCGCGGGCCAACGGCGTGAGCGAGGTGCACGAGCATATTTTCGAGAACCGCTTCATGCACGCGCCGGAGCTGGTGCGCATGGGCGCCGATATCACGGTGCTGGACCGCAAGGCCGTGGTGCGCGGCGTGCCGCAGCTGCTGGGCGCGCCGGTGATGTGCTCGGACATCCGCGCCGGCGCCGCGATGGTGGTGGCCGCCGCCGCCGCTAAAGGCAAGACGCTGATCCGCCGCATCTACCACATAGACCGCGGCTATGAAAAACTGGAACACAAGCTCAAGGACCTCGGCGTGGACGCGTCGAGGGTGAAGGCCTGACCACAGGCCGCGCGCCATGACTTTCGAGGAAGCCAAAAAGATACTGATCTCGCGGCAGGACTTCGTCAAGAAGGACGGGTTCGGCCGCGTCTACGCCTGCCTGGGTAAGCTCGGCAACCCGCAGCAGCGGCTGAAGACGGTGCACGTCACCGGCACCAACGGCAAGGGCTCAGCCTGCGCCCTGCTCGAGGCCGCCGCGCGCGCGGCGGGCCTGAAGACCGGGCTGTTCATCTCGCCCCACCTGGTCACCATGACCGAGCGCATCCGGGTCTCAGGCGTCAATATCAGCGAGGCAGGCTTCGCCGCGCTCTTCGCCGAGGTTTACGCCGCCGGACCCGACTTGAGCTTCTTCGAGCTGCTCACCTGCATGGCCTTCGTGCATTTCGACCGCGTTAAGACGGACCTGGCGGTGATAGAGGTGGGCATAGGCGGCCGCTTCGACACCACGAACGTGCTGGCGAAGCCGGAACTGAGCATCATCACGTCCGTGGATTTCGATCATAAGAAATACCTGGGCTGCACCCTGGGCGAGATAGCGGCGCAGAAAGCCGGCATCATAAAGCCCGGCGGCATCTGTGTGGCGCCTATCCTGCCGGCCGAGGCGCGCGTGGAGATCTCCCGGGAGGCGGCGGAGCGCGGCGCGCAATGCCATTTCTTCGCCCCCGGCTTCGAGATAGCGGACCGCGACTGGGAAAAGAGCCGCCTGCTGCTGCGGCATAAGAAGACCGGCGAACTCTACCCCTTCGGCATCATGGGCGAAGGGCAGGTCTCCAACGCCACCGTGGTGTGGGAGGGCCTGGAAATTCTGCGCGGCCTGGGCTGGCCCATCAGCCGCGCGCACGCCGCCGCCGGCTTCGCTTCGGTGAGCTGGCCTGCCCGCTTTCAGGCGCTGCGCGCCGGGGCCGGCTTCGGGGGCGCGCTGTTCGTGGTGGACGGGGCCCATAACGAGGAGGCCGCGCGCGCTTTCGCCGCCACCTGGAAACGCTCGCCCTTCGCCGCCAGGAAGCCCGCTTTCGTGATGGGCATGCTGCAGGACAAGGAACGCCGCGGGATACTGGAGCTGCTGGCGCCGCTGGCGGATAAATTCGTTTTCACGCAGCCGGACTCGCCCCGCGCCGCGGACCCGTGCGCGCTGGCCGACGAGCTGACGGCCCTGCGGCCCGGTGCCGAGGCCGAAGTGCAGGAGGACATCCGCGCCGCGCTGCAGGCGGCGTCGCGCTCCGGCACGGCGGCCGTGGTGGGCTCGTTCTACCTGGCGGGGTCGGCGCTGGAAATACTCGGGGAGAAATAGGAGAGCACATGCTGGGCATAGGCATAGACATAGGCGGCACCAACACCAAGCTGGTGGTGGTCAACCGGGCCGGCAAGGCGCTGGCGCACGAGAGATTCAAGACGGAGGCCTGCAATGGCCCCGCCTCCTTCCTGAAGCGGCTGGGCGCCGCGGTCGGCGAGCTGCGGCGCGATTACGGCCGGCAGCTGGTCTCCATCGGCATGGGCGCGGCGGGCGACGTGGACCCGGAGCGCGGCGTGCTGCGCTTCGCCCCCAACCTGGGCTGGCGCAACGTCAAGCTTACCGCCCCGCTGGAGAAGCTGACCGGCCTGCCCTGCGCCATGGAGAACGACGCCAACATGGCCGCCTGGGGCGCTTACGAGATAGAGCTGGGCCGTAAGTTCGGCGACGTGCTGACGCTGACCCTGGGCACCGGCATAGGCTCGGGCATGATACTCGGCGGCAAGCTTTACCACGGCGCCAGCGGCACCGCCGGCGAGGCCGGCCACATGAAGATAGTGCCCGACGGCCGCCTGTGCGGCTGCGGCGGCAAGGGCTGCCTTGAGGCCTACTGCGGCAGCCGCTCCATCCTGGCGCGCGCCCGCGAGCTGATAAAGAACGAGGCTGCCTTCGTCCGCAAATACGCCGACCCGGCGCGCCCCAAGTTCAACACGATCTGCCTGACCCGCGCGGCCGCGGCCGGCCACCCCGCCGCCCGCCGCGTCTGGGCCGAGACCGGTCATTATCTCGGCTGCGGCCTCGCCTCGCTGATACTGGTGCTCAACCCCGGCTGCGTGGTGCTGACCGGCGGCGTGTCGCGCGCGCTGAAATGGTTTATGCCGTCGCTGCGCAAGGCGCTGTGCGGCCAGCAGATCAAGACCCCGTTCGCGCGGGTGAAGATAAAGATCTCCGACGACGCCGACCTGGGCTCGCACGGCGCGGCGCTGTTCGGCCTGGAGCGCGCGCTGAAATAAAGGAAGCTCTGAAACACCTTCTCGCCGCCGTCCTGCTGTCCGCGGCCGCCGCTAACGCGGCGGCCTACGACCTGCCGTCGGCCACCGGCACGCACCGCGTGCGCTTCGAGGCGGACGCCGCCGGCTTCAACGAGTACACCCGCGTCATAGACCTGGAGGGCAACGTCCGCCTGGAGGAGCTCTCGCCAGAGGGCAAGCAGCTCAAGCTGGTGAGGGCCCGCAACCTGACGGTGAACATGGCCAGCCGCACGGTGATAGCGCCGGCGGACTTCGTGATGGACGACGACACAGGCACCGTCTACGGCCGCAGCGGCTTCTACGACTACGGCAACAGCGCCGGCGTCATCAACGACGGGCGCTTCCTGATAAAGAATTTCGTCTTCCGCGGCCGCTCGGTCAGCTTCGACCGGGACAGCTACACCTACAAGCGGGCCAGCCTGACCAGCTGCGACGAGGACCCGCCCCATTACCGGCTGCGCGCCTCGCGCATCTACCTCTACCCGGACCGCTACTTCCTGGCATACAATACCGTTTTCTTCCTCGGCAAGATCCCGGTCTTCTATTTCCCGGTGATCTACAAACCGATGGGCCGCGGCACGCCCTTCGTCAGCAGCTTCTTCCCCGGCTACGACGAGCGCAACGGCTTCTTCATCAAGTCCAACTATCTCTACCGCGTCAACCCGAACATCCGGGTCAAGGCCTACCTCGACTATTTCGCGCGGCGCGGCGTGGGCATGGGCGGCGAGTTCGACTACCGGCAGGCGGAGAAGAACATCTCCAATATCTCTGCCTACCGCATCAGGGAATACGGCCGCGAGACCGACCGCTGGGGCCTCAACGGCGGCTACTGGCACTCTTTCAGCAAGTTCAACGAGTCGGACCCGGCGCAGTATTACAGCCAGGCCTTCTTCCGCCTGATCTCCGACCCGGCGTTCAATAACGATTTTTTCCGCACCAACCCGTTCGCGGTCAGCCCCGACAAGCAGGCCAGCGTGGCCTTCACCCGCAAGACCAACTACACGGTGACGCGCCTGAGCGCCTACGGCCGCGACGAGCGCGACCCCGCGGGCACGGAGAAGTTCCACAAGGCCTACGAGTCGGCCCCGCGGCTGGACTTCAACACGGTGCCGTTCAGGGTGCTCAAGCTGCCGGTGCTGAACTCTTTCTCCGGTTATTTCGAGAACGCCAAGGACGTCGGGGTGCCGTATTACCAGAAGAAAGGGCGCGGCGCCTGGACCGTCTCCAAAACGCTGCCGCTCAGCCGCCGGGTGACGGCGTCCCCCTCGGTATTCTACGACCAGGCGGTCTTCCTTTCTACCGCTTCGGCTACGGAGAACGCGTGGGTGGGCCGCTACGGCGGCGCGCTGAACCTGCGCTACGACCGGATGTGGGGTTCGCTGGACTTGCGCTACGCCTACACACGCCGGCTGCGCCCCAATAAGCTTTCCGACGACCTGTCCGCCGCCGACAAGGGCCAGGAGGCGGATTCCCTGGCCGGTGACCTGTTCCTGATGCCGCGCAGCAACGCCTATTTCCGGGCGCGCACCTCGTACGACCTGCGCAACTATTACGCGGCGTCCTTCTCCAGCCGCTTGTCGCCGCTGATAACCGAGGTCTATTACGCGCCCCGCGCCACCCTGGACCTGTACGCCCAGAACTCCTTCAACTTCGCCTCGGGCAACCAGGCCTTCGTGGCGCAGGCCACCGCCGGCGGCAAGGAGACCTATTTCGGGGCGGGCCTGGCCAACTATAACACCGATTCCGAGGCCTGGATAGTGAGCAATACCTTCGGCTTCCGGCCCTGGCGGACCTCCAAATGGCGCGCCGAGGCGGTGCTGCGCTACCGCGCCGTGCCTGACCACCTGCCGCAGTTCAAGACCTTCAAGTTCTTCGAGAAGGCCGTGACGCTTTACCGCGATTTTCACGATTTTCGCACCCGCTGGGATTTCCGCGTGCGCTCCGGCGGGGTCAACGAGTTCTTCTTCTTCGTCAACCTGAAGATGAACGACCCGGTGCGCTACGACAGCCTGGAAGAGAAGTCGCGCCAGTTCTGGCGCCCGTGGCGCCAGGAAGGCGCCGTAAGGGATTAGCCGCCTTCGTCCTGAAGGCGGCGGTTTACCGAATAATTCTGGTTTTTAAGCGGGGCCGCGTTCGCGGTCAGGCCGCGTCGCGGAGGAATTTAAGGGCTTTGCCGATGGTGTAGGTCTCGTGCCCCGGCGGCAGCGCGCAGGTAAGTTCCCGGGCCGACTCCAGGTCCTCGCCCAGCGTCACGATGGCGGGCTCCACGTAGCCGTTCTGCTGCACCTGCGGCACTCCGGCCGCGGCCAGCAGGGCGTTGCATAGGCAGACGCGGCCCTCGGCGTTCTTTGCCCGTCCGCCTTTGGCGATGAAAGCGTCCAGCGGTTCGGCGGGGCAGCGGTAGCCCAGCGAACCGTCCGGCTTGAGATAGGCGGTCTGCAGCAGGCCGATGTCGCAGCGGCGGTGCCTGGCCTGGTAGACTTCCGGCTCCGAAACGGTGCCGGGCACCCGCGCCACTTTGAAAGGAAAGCCGGTAGGGGAGACCATCGCGTTGGTCACCTTCAGCTCTCCGGCCCGCAGCAATTTCAGCACCCGCGACCGGAGAACCGGCTCCATCCCGGACTGGGAGGAGAGGGCGGCCAGCGTGCCGAACTGTATGCCGACCGCGCCCAGGTCCCGCGCCGTCTTCAGGCGGGCGTGGCTGGCGTAGGCCCCGGCCAGCCAGAAAGGCAGGCCCAGCCCGGCGATGGCGCCGATGTCCGCGCGGTCTTTGTCGGTGTAGATCAGCAGCGGTTTGCCTTCGGCGTCGAAGCACATCTTGGAGGGGGCCGCGCTGTGGCCGCCGGCCTCCGAGCCCTCTATCACGAAGCCGTACGGCCTGGTGGCGGGGTTGGCGGCCAGCTCTTTGGCCAGGCCGAAGGAGGAAACTATGGCCAGGAACTTGGGGGGCGGGAGTTTCTCGCCGCCGGTCTTCAGCAGTTCCGGCCGCACCGTGGCGTAGAAGCCGCCGGAATCGGAGCGCGCGCCGTAGACCTTGAACGACATCGAGGCGGGCTCGTGCCGGGACAGCTTGTCTATCATGCCCGGCAGCTCGTCCGGGCTGCCGGCGCCCACTATCACGTACGCGGCGCCGGCCAGCAGCGCGCCGTACAGCGCCCAGGGGAGGGGGCGCTCCACCTTGCGCAGGAAATTTATGCCCACCGGCCGGTCATGGCCTTCCCGCGCCAGCCAGACCTCCGAGAAGTTGGCCGCCAGCACCAGCACCTGCATCTCGCTGGGCAATTCCCAGAAGGAATCGGGGCCGGGGCGGAAATTCTCTATGCGCGTCAGCCGGCAGGACGGCACGGTCTTATAAGGGGAGCCGGCGGGTCTGCCGCCCTCTATGTAATATTTGTCGAACAGTTCCCACACCGGGCCGGCCAGGGCCGGCTGGCGGCGCACCAGTTCCGTGAAGGCGCGGCGCACGTGGCCGCCGGGGTCCCCGTCCTGCAGCAGGCGCGGATAGACTATCTCCAGGCCCGTGCCGGAAACCACGCCGAGGCCGCCCATCATGGAGACGATCCTGGACATGACCCAGTAGGAAATGCGCACGCCCATGCCGCCGGAAATGATGGCGGGATCTATGGCGTTCTGTTGCTGGTGTTCTTTTGTCACTTTTTCTCGCTGTAGCTCAAAGCTAACGCTGGCCCGGGGGCTTACGATATTCTACCTTTTCCGTGGCCTCCCGCGCCTCTCTCCCGCGCCGCCGGCGCTCCCGGCTGTTTTAAACTTAAATTTGAAAATGATAAACTATAGGCGGGAGTATAAAGAAAATATGAAAAAACCTCTTTGGCTCGTTACCGGCGGCGCCGGGTTCATCGGCTCCAATATCGTCGAGGAACTGCTGCGGCGCGGCCACCGCGTGCGCGTGTTCGACAATTTCTCTACGGGCAGGAAAGAGAACCTGGAGCCCTTCAAGGGCAAATTCGAACTGGTAAAGGGCGATCTGCGCGCTCCCCGGGACCTGGCGAAGGCGATGAAGGGCGTAACCTACGTACTGCACCAGGCCGCTTTCCGCTCCGTGCCCAAGTCCGTGGATAACCCGCTGGCCGCCCACGACAACAACGCCACCGGCACGCTCAACGCGCTGATGGCCGCGCGCGACGCGGGCGTCAAGCGCTTCGTCTACGCCGGCACCAGCTCCGCCTACGGCGAGTGCAAGGTGTTCCCGCAGACCGAGGGCCTGCCCACCCTGCCCGTCTCTCCCTACGCCGTCAGCAAGCTGGCCGCCGAGAACTACTGCCGCGTCTTCTCCCGCACCTACGGCCTGGAATGCGTGACGGTGCGCTACTTCAACGTTTTCGGCCCGCGCCAGAACCCCGAGTCCATGTATTCAGCGGTCATCCCGCGCTTCATGGAACTGTTCCTGCAGGGTAAGCCGCTCGAGATCCACTGGGACGGCAGGCAGTCCCGCGACTTCACCTACGTGGCCAACGTCGTGGACGGCAATATCCGCGCCGCGCTTGCGCCGGCGCGCGTCTCCGGGCTGACGATCAACGTGGCCACCGGCACCAACATCTCGCTGCTCGACATCGCCCGCGAGCTGGAGCGGATCACCGGCAGGAAGGCGGAGAAGGTCTTTTCCCCGAAGCGCAAAGGCGACATCCGCAAGACCTATTCTGATATCTCTCTGGCCCGCCGCGAGCTGGGCTACAAGCCCCTGGTCAAGTTTCCCGAGGGCCTGCGGCTGACCTGGGAGTACTTCTCGGCCAAGTGGGGGGGTAAATGATCTTCAACGTATCCTCGGCGTCGGGCTGGATAGAGGTGGTCTGCGGCAGCATGTTCTCGGGCAAGACCCAGGAACTGATACGCCGCCTGAAGCTGGCGAACATCGCCAAGCAGAAGGTGCAGGTCTTCAACTCGCACCTCGACGTGCGCTACGCCAAGGAGCACTTGGTCTCGCACGACAAGTCCACGCTGGCCGCACATCCCGTGAAGTCCGCGAAGGAGATCCTGAAGGCGGTGGACAAGGATACCCAGGTCGTGGGCATAGATGAGGCTCATTTCTTCGGCCCCGAGATAGTGGACGTGGCCCAGAAACTGGCCAATTCCGGCCGGCGCGTGATAGTGGCGGGGCTCGACCAGGATTACCGCGGCGAGCCGTTCGACAATATGGCCAAACTGATGGCCGTGGGCGAGTTCGTGACCAAGAACCTGGCCATCTGCATGGTCTGCGGCAACCCGGCGCATTTCAGCCAGCGCCTGACCGATTCCGGCAAACGCATAGTGGTGGGCGCCGGCGACAAATACGAGGCCCGCTGCCGCAAGTGCTTCCAGCCGGAAAAATAAAATGTACCGCTCCGAAAAATTCAACCCTACCCTCTTCGGCAAGCTCTTCCACCTGGGGGCCAAGCTGGCCGAATCCAACCGCTGGCTGAAGCTGGCCGAGCTGCTGCCCTGGGAAAAGCTCGACGCCGAGTACGGACGCTATTTCTCCTCCGGCGCGGGCCGCCCCGCCAAGGACGCCCGCCTGGTCTGCGGCCTGCTGGTGGTAAAACAGCTCAAGGCGCTCTCCGACGAGGACGCCGTGGCCGAATTCATGGAGAGCCCGTACATCCAGGCCTTCTGCGGCCTGGAGTATTTCGCTCTGGAGGACGTCATCAACCCCGGTATCCTCTCCGAGCGCCGCAAGCGCCTGGGCCCGGACTTCCTCGCCCTGCTGGACTCCGAGCTGGCCGCGGCCCTGAAGGCGGCCAAGGACCTCAAGTTCCGGTCGGCGCGGCCGGCCGCGTCCGGCGAAGGTTTCTGGGCGGACCTGCTGGGCAGGCTCCGCTCCTTCCTCCCGTAGCTAAAACAAGAGCGTAAAAAAGGGGACAGGCTACTTTTCCGTATGAAAAGTAGCCTGTCCCCTTTTTGCGTTTTACGCCGGCCGCGCCTAGGGGGACCAGGCAGGGGTGAAGGAATTCCCTTTCATGTCGGTCAGGGGGTTCGGGGCGCTGCCGTCGGCGTCCATCAGGAAGATCTCCCGCTTGCCGCGCCGGGTGGAGGTGAAGGCTATGAACCGGCCGTCGGGCGACCACGAGGGGTCCTCGTTGTCTCCGGCGGCGTTGGTCAGGCGGCGGATCTGGCTGCCGGTCAGGTCCGTAATGAAAATATTCAGCTTCTCTTTCGTGGTCTCCCTGCCGGCGAAAACTATCCAGTCCCCGGCCGGCGACCAGGAGGGGGAGTCGCACCAGTTCATGCGCGTGAGTTTGCGCGTCTTGCCGCTGGCCACGTCGAGCACGAAGATCTGCGGGTTGCCGGAGCGGTCCGAGACGAAGGCCACCTCCTTGCCGTCGGGCGACCAGGTGGGCGAGGAGCTGACGCCGAAGCCCTTCAGCAGTTTCTTGGCCTGCTTGGTCACCACGTTGAGCGTGTAGATGCCCGGGTCCTCGCCGCGAGAGAGGGTCATCACCATGGTCATGCCGTCAGGCGAGAAGCCGCCGGGGATGTTGAGGCCCTGAAAGGTGGTGAACGGCTTGATCTTGCCGGCCTTCATGTCTATCTCGAACATGTCCGGGTTGCCGTAGCGGTAGGTGGTGTAGTAGATGCGCGTGGCGTCGGTGGACCATCGCGGCAGCAGGTTGATGCTGTTGTCCGAGGTGAGCTTGGTCAGGTTCTCCCCGTCGTAATCCGCGATCCAGATCTCCTTGCGGCCGGTGGCGTTGTTGGCGAAGGCGAGCTTGGAATGCGCTATGCCGGGCTTGCCGGTGAGGCGGCGCACTACGTCGTCGGCGAACAGATGGGCCGCGCGGCGCAGCGCGCGCTTCTCGCCCTGGTAGAACTTCTCTATAACTTTTTTGCCGGTGGACAGGTCGTAGAGGCTGGCGGTGAAGGTCCAGACGCCGCCTGCATCCTGGGCGCGCCCGGTGATCAGGTGGCCGGCCAGGCTCTTCCACCAGGCCAGAGAAGCCTTGCCGGTGTCCAGGTTGGCCGGGGCCAGCGGGTCTTCCTTTATCTCGAAGTAGCGGGAGTAGTACAGGTCGGCGCGGACTATCTCGCGGAAGGTCTCGGCGAGGGCCAGGTCGGCGGGGTTCTGCGGCCGGGCGGGGTGGAAGCTGGCCAGCGCCAGGGCGTTGCGTTTGGCCTCGAGCGCCGGCGAAACTCCGATATAGACCTCGGTGCCGGCAAAGGCGCCGGGCGCCAGCGCGAAGATCGCGGCTGCCAGGACCGTCTTTAGCATCGTTTAGCCTTTCTTGGGCGGAGCCTTCTTGGCCGGGGTCTTAACGGGGGCGGCCGGTTTGGCGGGCGCCGGGGTAAGCTTGGTTATGTAGTCCTTGGCGGTCTTGGCTTCCTGGGACTGCGGGAAATCCTTGATTACGGACTGCAGGTACTTCAGGGCCTCGCCCTTCTTGTCCTCGGGCAGCTTCAGCAGCGCCATGGCGTACTTGAGCCGCGCGGCCGGCACCCTGGCGCTCCTGGGGAACTTCTCCAGCACGTTGGCGTAGGCCAGCGCGGCGTCCTGCCAGCGCTCCTTGAGGTAGAGCGACTCGCCCAGGTAGAAATAGGCGCCCTCGGCGGTCTCTCCGGCGGGGAACTTGGAGAGATAGGTCTTGAAGCCGGTGGCGGCGCCGTCGAAGTTGTTGTTGAGGAAGGCGTTGTAGGCGTCGTTGTAGATCTTGGCGGGGAGCAGCGAGGCCTCCACGTCCTCCTGCTGCTTGCGGATGGTCTGGCCAATGGCGTTGACGCGCTTGTTCATGGAGACGTCTATTTCATCCAGGCGCGTCGTGAGGCGGTCCATCTGGGTGGAGATGTCCTTCATGCTCTCCGAAGAAGCGTTGAGGTTCTTGGTGAGGTCCTCCATCTTGACGGCGAGCTCGGCCTGGTTCTTCTGCATGTTGGTCAGGCTGGTGTTGAGGTCGTCCATCTGGCTCTGCATCTGCAGCATATCCTGCTGCGTCGCCACGCAGCCGGCGGCCAGCAGGCAGGCCGGCAGGAGCAGCAAGTATTTCTTGGACATTTATTTACCTTTGACCTTGGTCTCGGCCCGGCGGTTGCTCAGCCAACAGTCGTCGGTCTGCTCGGAGCAGAGGGGCTTCTCTTCGCCGTAGGAGATGGTGCCCATCACGCCTTCCGGCACGCCCAGGCGCACGTAGTAGTCGCGCACTGACTTGGCGCGTTTCTGGCCCAGGGCCAGGTTGTACTCTATGGTGCCGCGGTCGTCGCAGTGGCCTTCCACCAGCACGGTCCAGTCCTTGCGGGCCTTCAGCAGCACGGCGTTGGCCTGCAGCGTGGCGCGGGACTCTTCGGAAAGTTCGTAGCGGTCGTAGTCGAAGGTGACGGTCTTGATGGTCTCGAAGGACTGGAAGTCCCCGCCGCGGATGTCGCCCTCGGAAGAGGCGGTGTCGGTGCTCTCGGAGATGTCGAGGCCCGGGATAGTGGTGGTGTCGGTGATCATTTCGGTGCCGTCGGCTCCCTTCTTGACGTTCTTCTTGTTGCAGGCGGACAGGGCGAGGGTGAGCGGCAGGACGAAAGCGAGGAGCAGAATCAGTTTCTTCATTATATCTAAAACCTCCGTAAACTTGATACAACGTATACTTTATAAAAATCCCCGCGTCTTTACAATCAAAAAATATATAAGAGGAGCCCCGTTGGCGTGAAGCGTGAAGTCTGGCGGCCTACCGCAGGGGCAGGACCGCAAAACGCGTTCGCGCACACCGTGCGCTCACTCGGCACTCGGCCTCGGCGCTACGCAAGCCTCGGCCTCGCGACGGTTTTGCTTGTCCTACCCCTGCGGTCTCCGCCGGTTTCTCCGCTGATACAACATTGCCGCGAACAGACGTAGGGCTGGGGAGGGTGTGCCTTCGCAGGGGCCTCGCGAGCCCCGAGCTTGCGTAAGCGCGAGGGGCGAGTGACAGAGTGAGGCCACGGTGTGGCCGAACGTACCCGGAGAAGGCATACCCTCCCCGGCCCTGCACGCTGGCGTTTAATGAAACAGCGCTAGGCCCCGAATTGATCTGTAGGGAGGGGGTATTAAGCGGAGAAGTAGAGGCCGGCGGAGAGGAGGAGGCCGAAGATGGCCACCAGTTTGGCGGTCTCGGGGACCAGGGCGGAAAAGTCGCCCTTGGAGGCCATCTTGCAGAGCTTTACCGCCTGCGGGGCGGAGAGAGCGCACAGGATGACCGGCCAGATGCTGCCGAAGGTTAAAGCGAAAAGATACGGGGTAAGTATCAGAAAGAAATAGAGCCTCTTGGCCCCGCCGGCGCCCAAGATAGAGGCCAGGGTGGAGAATTTGGCTTCCGTATCGCCGCGCACGTCGCGCATGTTATTGGCGTGCAGGATGCCCACTATCAGCAGCCCCACCGGGATAGAGGCCCACAGGGCTTCGGGCAGGAACTGCCTGGCCTGGATCAGGGCCGTGCCGGACACTATGAAAGGCCCGAAAGCGAAAAAAATGCCTATGTCGCCCAGCGCGCGGTACTTGTAGGCGAAACCGGTGGCCGTATAGAACCAGGCCAGCGCGAAGCCGGTCGCGCCCAGCCAGAGCAGGGCCGGCACGTGGTTCTTGTAGACCAGCAGCAGCCCTATGGCCGCCCCGCCGGCGAACAGCCCCAGGGCCGTCTGCAGCATGGCCCGGGGCGTTATCAGCCCGTCCACCAGGCCGCGGTCGTCGGCGGTCTCCTTGCGGTCCACGCCGTTCCTGAAATCGTAGTAGGTATTGGCCAGGTTGGCTGCCGAATGCACGGCCAGCGCGGCTATGAAAGTAAGGCAGAAGTCCAGCCAGGAGAAAGCGCCCTGGCGCGAGGCCACCACGGAGCCGAGCACCACCGGCACCAGGGAGGCCGGCCAGGAGTAGGCGCGCAGAATGATCATCCATTTCTTCATCATAGGGGTATCTTGATGGGTCAGGCCCGGCGTTCGCCGAGCGCCAGCAGGAAGTCTTTGAGGGCGGCAGCCCCGGCTTTGTCGGGGAAAGCGTCTATAGCGGGGGAAAGTCCTCTAAGCTTGTCGGCGGCGGCCTTGCGGGCGGCGCCGGAGAAGCCGCCTTTGCGCACCAGGTCCGCCAGCTCCAGCGCCGGCGCCAGGTCGGCGGCCGGGCCGGCCTTGATGGCGGCCAGCAGTTTTTCGGCCTTGGGCCCGGCCTTCGGGTCGGCCAGGGCCAGGATCAGCGGCAGGGTGAACTTGCCTTCCAGCACGTCCTTCAAAGTCTCTTTGCCGCAGGCCTCGGCGTCGCCCTCGAAATCCAGCACGTCGTCCACCAGCTGGAAAGCCACGCCGGCTTCTTCGCCCAGTTTTGCGCAGGAGGCCAGCAGCTCGGGCCTGCCCGCCAGCCGGCAGGCGGCCAGCGCGCACCAGCGGAACAGCGCCCCGGTCTTGAACGCCACTATCTTCTCCGCCTGGGCGGCGGTAAGCGGCTTGCCTTTGGAATTTTCCTCTATCAGAGCGCCCTCGGTCATGCGGCGCACGGCCTGTACCAGGCTTTCCGGCAGGTCGGGCGCGGCGCGGCCGGCCCAGTCGAAAGCCATGGCTATCAGCAGGTCTCCCACCAAAATGGCGGAATTTACCCCGAGCTGGTCGTAGAGAGTAGGCAGGCCGCGGCGGTAGCGGGCCTCGTCCAGGCAATCGTCGTGCAGCAGCGAGGCCGTATGGGTCAGTTCCGCCGCAGCTGCCGCTTTCTCGGCGCGCGCGCGGTCCACGCCCAGGGCGTCGGCGACCAGCAGTGTGAAGCGGGCGCGCGCTGCCTTGCCCAGGAAGCTGAAAGGGTGGCGGCCGAAATCGAAAACGCCGCGGTCGATGGCGTCCAGCTCTGCGGAGATGTACCCGCCCACGGCGCGCAGCGAATCTTCAATGGTCGGGGCGGTCTTTTGCATGATATGACGAAATATTTTAGCATTTAAAAATAATATAATTCCCATATAATGGGACATAGCCACGACCACGCGCACGAACATCACGACCATCACGCCCACGACGAGCATGCCGGCCACGGCCACGCCGGCGGCGCCCATTCCTGCTCGCACGGCCACGGTCACGCGCACAGCGGCCAGTCCCAGCGCGGCGCCATAACCGCCGCTTTCTTTATCACCGCAGGCTTCATGGTGGTGGAGGCGGCCGGCGGCCTGCTGACAGGCAGCATGGCGCTGCTGAGCGACTCCATGCACATGCTCACCGACGCCGCCGCGCTGGGGATGAGCTTTTTCGCCTCGCGGCTGGCCGCGCTGAAGCCGGATTCCTCACGCACCTATGGCTACCGCCGCGCGGAAGTGGTGGCGGCGCTTGGCAACGCCATGCTGCTGTGGCTGCTCTCCGGCTACATGTTGCGCGAGGTCTACGAGCGGTTCCACAACCCCGTGCCCGTGCTGTCGGGCCCCATGCTCGCCGTGGCGGTGCTGGGCCTGCTGGCCAACCTGGCCAGCGCGTGGATCCTGCACGGCCACAGCGAGGACAACATCAACATCCGCGGGGCTTTCCTGCACGTGGTCAGCGACCTGGCCGGCTCGGTGGCGGCCATCATAGCCGGCGTGATCATCTATATCACCGGCTGGTATCCCGCCGATACCATCGTCTCTCTGCTCATTATCGGGCTCATCCTTTTCAGCTCCACCCGCCTGCTGCTGGAGGCCTTTCATATACTTATGGAAGGGGCGCCGAAGGGCCTTTCGCTGAAGGCCCTGGAGCGGGAGCTGTTGGCCATGGACGGCGTTTCCGGGGTGCACGAACTGCACGCCTGGAGCCTCTCTTCCGGTTACAACGCCCTCAGCGCCCACCTGGTGGTGAAGGACCCCGCCAAGCAGCAGGCCGCCCTCCGGTCCGCCTGCCGCGTCGCCCAGGCTTTCGGCCTTAAGCACACGGTTTTCCAGGTCGAGGCCGAGCCGCTGCACAACGCCTCCTGCGATATCTGCGCCTGACCAGTCAAAATATTTGAGCTTTTTCTGACCTTTCCCGGATATTTACCGGAGCCGCCGGGGCTAAGATGAATACAGGAGGAGATTTGTCCGGCATGTAACCAAAGTTACAAAAGTTACGGTTGACAATTCTCAATCTGATTTTATATTCTTGCGAGGTATTGCTTTTTCAGGCATCTTGAGGGGACTACTTAAATTTTCGTGTTCTGTATCTGCGGACGGCCGTTTTGCAACGGACCGTTATACGGAGGAACTATGCGTTCATTCACAAAACTGGCGTTAGCTGCGGTTCTGGCTGTTTTCTCGGCGGGTGCCGCCATCGCGGCAACCACCGCGCTCACAGTCCACGTGGAGGACCCCTCCGGAGTTGGCCTGCCAGGCGTAAAAGTCGCCGCCATACAGTGGGGCATGAACGGACCTTCCACCTACACCCTTCTCGGCCTGACCGACGCCTCCGGAGACAAAGTCTTCAACCTTGAACAGCAGATGGGCTACAGCATCTACGTGACCTCCCACGGTTACTCGCCCACCATCGCCGAGCAGTTCAACGACCCGGAATACAACCCCAATCGGAATTTCTGGCCCTGGGACGCTACTCCGCTTTCCTCCACTTTTACGCTGACCCCCGGGCTGACCGGGATCGGCAAGATAACCCAGGCTTTCACCAACGCCACCCCCAGCAAGGTGCTGATGGGCGGCATACATAACATGCTAGCGCAGATGCCCGGCCCTTCTGGCATGGTCTTCACCAGCATTGGCGGCGCCGGCGTCCTGGAAATAGAGAACGTTCCCTTCTCCGCGGCCAATACCTATAATATAGGCCTCTACGATCCCACCCTGAACCGCGGCATCGGCCGCAACGTGATGAGCGACCTGGGAGACGGCAGCGCCGAATATCCCGGCGTGCCGTTGCTTAACTATCCCGCCCTCGATTTCAACCAGTCTATCCCGCCCTCGCGCGTGGAGACCAATACCCAGCCCGGAGGCTCCGGCGGCGGTTCCGCGGCCGGAGTCAGCGTGGAAGGCGTAGTTCACGAGTTGAACTATACCACCGCCACGGTTAGCCACACCGGCATCGGCATCAAGGCCTGCGTTTCCGGCAACAACTGGAACAGCTGGGCCAACACCGACGAGAACGGCCGCTTCCAGCTCTACGGCCTCAACCCCGGCACCACCTATTATTTCAACGTCATGGGCGGCTGCTCCTGGAGCCAGAATGGCCAAAGCGCGTGTTATGGCCCTTACAGCAGCGCGCAATACAACGCGCAGGATATCTGCCTGCAGAACCCCGGTTCCATAAACACCAACGACCTGCTGTACGTCAGCTCGGACGTGGCTTACCACAGCGTTAAACTGGCCCGCATGCCGCGCAGCAACGGCCAGATGCGCGTCTACGTGCGTTCTTCTTCCGGGTACCCTATTCCCAACGCGAACGTAAACGTAAGCCCCGATGGTTCGCCCTGGCCGCTGGCCGGGGACAGCTGCGCTAACCAGAACAACTACATGATGTTCTCGTCCACCAACTTCGCCTCGTCGCCCGGCTTCTCCAATGCCGGAGCCAATACCTCGGCCACCGGCTACGCCCTGCTCGACGGCCTGCCGAGCGGTACCTATAACGTTAACATCTGGACGCCTTTCTCCAGCGGCAGCTCCAACGGCCCCACCGGTTTCAACGGCGGTCCCGACGGCACCTTCGGCAACTGGAACGCCATACCATGGCAGGCGATCCACTGCACCGGTACCGGCGCTGACGACTACCGCGTAATGATAGACACCACTGCCGTCCCGACGATGAAGATCTTCGACAGCAGCGGTACGCTGCTGAACCTGTCTTCCATTACCTATATAGTGGACGCCGGGGGAGCTAACACCTCCGGAGAGATCCGCGGCACGGTCCGGTTCCCGGTAGAGGCCGACCTGATCGGCTCTCCCATAATGATAACCCTGTACCCGCAGTGCATGGAAGGTCCCTGCGGCTCAGGCAACTTCTCGGTCATAGCGGGCTCGGGCGCCGCCAGCTACGCGTATACCATAAATGTAGCGAGCGGCACCGACTACTGGATGAACATCAACTCGCCCGGCTGGGGCCGCCTGCAGAACAACGGCAATAATATGATCAGCCTGCAGTCTACCGGCACCGTTGTCCTGAACATGGACTTCGCCCCGGCGGGTACCGTCAGCGGCACGCTCTACAAGCCTGACGGCACCATCTTCACCCCCGCTGCCAACCAGTATGTCCACGTCGGCATGAACAGCGACCGCGGCGGCAGCGGCACCCAGCTGCAGAGCGACGGTTCTTTTGAACTGAAAGACGTGCTCTCCGGCGAGGCCCGCGCCTATATCAGCGCCGGCGGCATGGGAGAGTTCAATTACGCGCTGCCCACCCCGGTACCCACCGTCACGGTCACGGCCGGCAGCACTACCACGCTGAACATCAACCTGGTCAACGCGGTCTACGTGGGCGTGCAGCTTAGCACGGCCATGGTGCCCGACGCCTCAATTATCTCAAGCGACTATGACGCCATCATAGGCTTCCGGGCTATCCCCGTGCCCGCCGGCACGGTCCTGAAGGGCGAGACGCTCAAAGACATGCTCTTCGGCAAGGGCGATAACGATAACCGCCTCACCTTCGCCAACCCAACCGGCATGATGGACGGCGGCCCCTGCGGCAACAACTGGCCGGGCGGTTTCTGCGCCAAGAGCGTGCCGTCGCCCTCGGTCTACGACTTCTACCTGATGCGCTCCGGCGACTTCGGGAATATGTCTTCGTCCACGGCGGCCGCCGTGGCCGCCTACCCGCACTTCACGCTGCTGACCTCCAGCAAGAACGTGATAGTGGACAGCGACCACATAGTGGCCAGTTCCGTCCGGCCCGGCATGAACGGCGGCACGCTCGCCGACGGCATACCGGTGAACCTGACGCCCGCCACGAACCTGTCCGGCCGCGGCAACTCCGTGCTGGCCGGCGACGTGAGCGCCGACAACTTCTTCCGCGAGGCGGACTATATCGCCCTCAACGGCGACCTGGACGACTTCATGACGTACCTGCCTCTCGTGACCCTCTACGGTGCCGACGGCAGTTTCAAGGCCGCCGGCATGGTAGTGCCGCCGCCCGCGTTCATCCAGCAGTACGACCAGCAGTTCAACATCGCCTATGCCCAGGGCTACCCGGCCTTCAAGGCGCTGCTGGACCTGTCACCCTCGTTCGGCTTCGAGATCCGCGGCCTGGCGCCCTCCACCTGCTTCACCGCGGTGGTGACCACGCCCAACTACCCGCCCTACCAGACCAGGGCCTGCACCGGAGTTAACAATTCCACTACCACCATCACGGTGGACCTTGACTCCGCCGTGGGCGCGGGCGCCACCGTGCAGGGCGTGGTGACCAGCACCGCCACCGGGCTCGTCCTGCCCAACGCTTCGGTGGAACTGCTCAGCGAATCCGACACCCGCTCGGCGGTGACCGACTCTTCCGGCGCCTACTCGTTCCCCGGTCTTGCGCCGGGCACGGTGAAGGTGCGCGCTTCCATAGACGGCTACGCCTACGGCGAAGCCGATCAGGACCTGGTGGGGAGCAACTCCTACACCCGGAACTTCGCGCTGTTCCCGGCCGGCGGCTCCATCACCGGCACGGTCTACTCGCAGAAACTGCCTTACTCCAAGGTGCAGGCTGGAGCGCAGATCGTCGCCTACAACGACACCTACAACGGCACGCATCCCGACTCGCCCCTGCCGCTGATCAGGACCAAGACCGGTTCCGACGGCACCTACCGCATCAACGGGCTCATCCCCGGGGACGTCTATAAAGTGTTCCTCAAGGTGCAGGGCAAGTACACGCTGACCGTCTCTACCCCGGCGACTTCCGGGATCGTGGCGGACGTGGACTTTACCATGCTGCCCAAGCCCCTCGACATCGAGGTCTTCGCCAAGAAGACGGAGACCGACTTCGAGTTCACTATACTGAACCCGCAGGACTTCAAGAGCGGCTGGGTCGGCTGGAGCGCCTCGCCGTTCAACGGGGCCTCCGCCTCCACCGTCACCCTGACCAACCTCTCAAGCGGCGAGATGATAGGCAAGATACCGCTGGGCTCGCTGACTTCCGGCGTGACTTACGTGCTGTATGGCGCGGCCAAGTCCTACTCCGGCAGGCAGGTCGTCAAGGAACTGCTGTTCGGCAGCGACTACAAGGGCAACGCCAAGCAGCAGATCGACGAGGCCATCCTGGGCGACGACTCCGACGACGGCTTTGGCCGCAAGAACAACGAGGTCCCGCTGGACCGCAGCGGCGACGACCCGTCTGGCATAGTGTTCCCGCCCGGCGCCGTACTCGCCTCCACGGGATCCGTTCCCACCTGCTCGTTCAAGGGCGAGGACAAGGACTCCGCGTCGGCGGCCGCCAAGGTGGCCGCTCTCGGAGCGGACTCCTTCGCCGGCGACCTGTATACCATAGAGCTGGCGAGCGTTACCCACAACGACAACAAGTCCATAGAGATCACCCTGGCTTACGACAAGAGCACGGCCGACCTCGACGACCTCTCGGTGGCGCGCTACAACGACAGCACCGGGAAATGGGAGCAGCTGTCCGGCGTGGCCACGGTCAACCCGCTGAAGGGCACCGTCAAGGTCAAGCTGCGCTCGCTGGCTTCGGTCCTGTCGGTCAGGCCCGGCGCCTCCAGGTTCTCCGCTAACCGCTTCGACGGCAAGCAGTACCGCGTGTCCGCGGCCGGGTCCAGCAGCACCTCCGGCACCTTCGCCGTGGTGCGGCCTTCGATCGCCGGCAACGCCTACGCGGGGACCAAGCTGAAGGTGTTCAATTACCCGAACCCCTTCAACCTCAAGACCAAGACGGTCAATAACAGCCAGGGCGCGGCCCTCAGCGGCAACACCGAGGGCACCGTGATCCACGTGGAAGTGCCCGCCGGCAACGGCGGCGACGGCCACGTGCGCATCTACACGCTCGCCGGCGAGCTGGTCAACGACCTGAGGACCAACTTCACCGCCGGCGCGCATAACTACGTGCTCTGGGGCGGCAACAACAAGGCCGGCCAGCCCGTGGCCAACGGCGTCTATTACGGCGTGGTAGAACTGGCGGGCAAGGCGCCCGACCGCGAGGACGCGACCTTCAAGATGGTCGTGATAAAATAGGCCCGGGTTAAGACTGAGGAGAGACTATGAAACATAAAATATTCCTTTCAGCGGTTTTAATGCTGGCGGCGGCCTCCGCTTACGCCGCCGGCCCCGGCACCACGGGCGCCAGCTTCCTTAAGGTGGGAGTCGGCGCCAGGGAGCTCGCCATGGGTTCGGCCGCCAGCGTCCTCACCGAGGGCGCCGGCGCGGCCAACTGGAACCCGGCCAAACTCGCCGGGCTCAAGGGCAAGCACCTGAGCGCCAGCTACAACATGCTGTTCATCGACGAGTCCCAGGGCTACCTGGGCTTCGCCACGCAGCTTAAGGACGACATGGGCGTGCTGGGCGGCGGCATGAACTACCTGACCGTCGGCGACATCGAGCGGCGCGCCGGGGACACCGAGAACCCGGATTCCCTGTTCGACAGCAATAACATGGCGCTGGCTTTCTCCTACGCGCGGGCCGAGGTGCGGCCCGGGCTCGCGCTGGGCGCCAGCCTTAAGTACATCAGCCAGGACCTGGACACCCAGACCGACAAGGCCGTGGCGGTGGACCTGGGTTCGACTTACCAGCTTAACGACACCTACACCGCGGCCTTCGTGGTGCAGAACCTGGGCGGCAAGGTGGGCCCTGACAACCTGCCGCTGCTCATCAAGGGCGGCGTGGCCCGCAGTTTCCTGGACGGCAAGCTGGCCGCCGCGGCGGACGTGGACTGGCTGGCCTACGACGAGCGCTTCTACCTGGACCTGGGCGCGGAATACCTGCTCGGCAAGGGCCTCGCCTTCAGGGCCGGCTACCAGCTGGGCCGCTCGCAGGACGAGCTCGGCGGCCTGACCGGCCTCGGGGCCGGCCTGGGGCTCAAGTTCGACCGCTTCACCCTGGACTACGCCTATGTGCCCTTCGGCGACCTGGGCGACACTCACCGTATGACTTTGGGGTTCACCTTCTGACGCTGCACTGGAGAACATCTTGAAAAAACTTATACTAGCAGCAGTGCTTTTAGCGCCGGCCCACGCCGGCGCTAAAGGTTTCGAGCTAATGGGAAAGCTGGACGTATTCGGCGGCCAGTACTTCTTTGAGGACCAGTCGGGGGCCTTTAACGGCTACGGCGTCCTGGACGCCCAGCTGGCCAAAAGCCTGTCCTCCAGCAAGGGCTATTTCATCAGCCTGCGTTCCGTGTATACCGGCTTCAAGCAGGTCAACGAGCTCTCCGGCGGCGGCACGCTGTTCCAGCAGAGCATGGACCACTCGCTCGGCTACAAGTACATAAAGCGGTACGAGGGCGGCTGGTCGTTAAAGCCCCGGGCCGGAGTAAAGACGCAGTTCTTCCGGGAGACTAAAGACGAGAAATGGGGCGAGGGTCTCTACGACTTCACCCGCTACGAGGCGGGCCTGACGCTGGAGCGCAAAACGCGCTGGAGCCTCTCCTCCCCGTGGACCTGGCAGCTCTCCTGGGACGCCTATTACACGCGCTATACGCGTTTCAAGACCCTGGCCAGCAAGTATGGCGCGGAGCTGGCCTCCCCGAACCCGGGCACCCGCACGCTCGACACGCTGACCAACCAGCTCTCCTATTCCAGCGAACTGGACCTGCCTAACTTCGTCCGGGCGGACTTTTTCGCCTCCCTGTCCATGATCGGTTACTCGGACCAGAAGGTCATCAACTCGGAAGGCCGCTACCTGCCAGATATGCGCTCGGACTACTACCAGTCAGTGCACGCCGGCCTGTCCAAGCGCTATAACGACTTCGGCTTGCTGGGCGGCGTCCGGCCGGTGCTCGGCATGGGCCTGGGCCTGGGCAATACGTTCTCCAACCAGAACCACCTGGACACCGACCCGGCCAGGCTGAAGTATATCCGCGGCTTCTACGACTATGTAGAGGGCCGCGTAACGCCCAGCGCGCAGTTCACCTTTATAGAGTCGGGCCTGGTGGCCCGCCTGTCCTATGAGTACGCTGCGCGCAATTACTCGCAGCGCCTGGCCCAGAGGGCGGACGGTACCTATACCTCCAGAAAACTGACGCAGCGCTCCGGCAGCTTTACGGCCGAACTCAGCTATCCCCTGTTCAGGTCCGTGGATATCAAGGCGCAGGGCAACTGGGCCGATTCCGGCTCCAATAACGACTACGAGCAGGTTTACCGCTACACCTATAAGAGCTCCATGTATTTTGTGGGCGCGGAGTGGAGGTTCTAGCCATGAAAACATTATACCTAGCTGCTATCCTGTTAACGGCCGCCAGCCCCGGCGGCGCGGCGCCGACCAGGGAAGTTATGCTGCTGCCGCAGGGCGCCGGCGTGGAGGCCCGCAAGGACCCCTCCTCCGCCTGGGAGAAGGTGGCAGGGAAGGTCAGGCTGGAAACCGGCGCCGAGGTGCGTACCGACGGCCAGTCCAAGGCCGGGGTTTTCTTTCCCGACGGCTCGGTTTTCATGCTCGACAAGGGCAGCGTTTTCGGCGTTGAGGATACCAGCAAAAAGAAGGCCGGCTTCAGCCTGAAACTGGGCCGCCTCAAGGCCAGGGTGTCTGGCTATTTCGCCAGCAAGTTCGCTGTGCGCACGCCTACGGCCGTCTGCGCCGTGCGCGGCACCGAGTTCGATATCGAGGTGGGCCAGGAAGGCAATACCGAGATGAACGTTTCCGAAGGCCTGGTGGAGGTCAACGACTCCAAGGGCCGGATGGCCGTGGTCTCCTCGGAGGAGAAGATCAAGGTGGGCGCGGACGGCATGTCCATGCCCGAGACCGTTTCCCTGAAGGACGAGCGCGCCGGCGAGGCCGCGCGGCCCATGGCCGTGCGCCAGGAGACCGCCCGCGAACGCACCCGCACCATGCTCGAAGAGCTGCGCAACCGCGAGCTCAAGGCCAACGAGGCCCAGCTGGGCAAGGACGCCATTGACGCCTTCGGCCGCCGCGTGCGCCTGGAGGAATACCTGCTGCGCCCGAGCAGCAAGGAGTTTAAGGTGCTGTTCCTCAGTCAGAGGGCCGAAGAGGACCGCCTGGACTGGGGCCACCTGATAGAGCGCTTCAACGCCGATATCCCGGACGATATCAGCCAGGTGGCCGGTATCATAGACGGGATGTACTTCTCGGCCACGGCCCCGGCCAACTGGCTGAAGTATTTCGAGGTCTACCTGACCAACACCGTGGACAGCATTAAGGAAACCATAGACTTCACAGCCCCCGTGGCCATTAACTTCTCCGGCTACGGCGCCGGGACCAGGTATTACCCGGGTTCCATAGACTACAGGCAGATCCTCTCCGGCCCAGGCGTGGCGGCCGCGGCTGGCGCGGGTTCGCTGGTCGGCACTGGCCTGACCTCGCTGGCGGCGGACGAGCGGATGCAGTTCCGCCAGACGCAGGACTGGAACACCAGCAACGCCGGCAAGTTCACCTGGATGCAGAAGGTGGTGAACGGCTCTGGCGTGCTGGCCAACATGTGGGGGGTCACGCTGGACCCGACCAGCGCGGTGGACATAGGCAACCTGGGCACCCAGACCTTCTACGACCCCGCCATAGACCCGGGCGACGCCACGGTAACCTATCCCAGCGGGCCGGGCATGGCTGATTTCAGGGCGTTCTCCACCTACGCGGACGGCTCCACCGTGGGGTCCCGCAAGCTGCTGGTCTCCAACGAAGGCGAAATCCTGAAGATAGGCGGCAGCGCCAATTCCGACACCTTCCTGGCGGACGGCAGCTATAACCTGGAGATGATCATAGACTCCAGCCTGTTCCAGGGCCGCAACATAGACGTGCTGTTCGCGCCGGAGATCCTGACCCAGAAGAAAGAGGCGGTGCTGCCGCCTGGCACCTCGAACGTGGATTAAAAGCGGCTAAACTAAACGTTACCTCTGTTACAATTGTCCTAAGTCAACTGGCCGTTACCCTCCAATGTATTATAATTGGAGGGTAATGCTTTTTTTGGGGTAAGCATTCGTCAATTAATCGGGTAGTTCTATCGGTTTCTCAAGGAGTTCGTATGAAACTTGTCATCGTTTCAGCGGCGTTGCTTTTTTGTCTCTCGACCTGCGACGCAGCGTATGTCTCCTCGCTGCGCGGCGTGGTGGAGATAAAAAGGACCGGGACCGCGGACTGGGTTAAACTTGCCGGCGACGAGCAACACAAGCTGCAGCCCGGAGACGAACTGCGCACTTCCCGGGCCTCCACCGTGGATGTCATGATGGACGACGGCTCCAGGGTGAAGGTGGCCCCGCTCTCCGCCTTCAAGATGTCGGAAGAGAGCGACAGCGCGGTCTCGATCGGCCTTTACTTCGGCCGCGTGCGCTCGTGGGTCAAGAAATTTTCCAAGAAGTTCGAAGTTCGCACCCCGTCGGCGGTCTGCGCCGTGCGCGGCACCGACTTCATGGTCTCTGCCGACGCCGAGGGCAACAGCCGCGTCGAGGTTTACGAGGGCAGCGTGCTCGCCGGCGATTCCCAGGGCAATTCCTCGCTGGTCCGCGAAGGGCAGTTCTCCGACATCCCCGCCGGCGGCAGGATGAAGGACCCGGGCAATAATCCCGACGGGCCCGGCGACATGAATTCCGCGGCGGGCGGCCTCCGCGAACTGGCCCGCGCCGAGATCTACGGCGAGCTCTCCAAAGAGGACGTGCTCTCGCGGGCGCAGGAGGAGATGAAAGCCTCCGAGTACCAGAGCCGCAAGGTGGCCGTGGACGCCTACGGCAACCGGGTGCGCATGGAGGAATACACCATCCGTCCCGCCGCCAACCAGTTCAAGTACGTGGTGCTCAACACCCGCGACAACCGCTTCGACTTCGGCAAGATCCTGTTCACTTTCAACGCGGCCCTGCCCGCGAACCTGTCCGACGCCACGGCCAACATGATCACCGCGCCCGGCTCCGAAGCGCCCGCCTGGTACCTGACCGACATGAATAGCGTGATGAGCAACACCGTAGACAAGGTCACCGAGGACGCCAGCGGCGGCGCGATGGTGTTCAACAACAGTCTCTCGGACCCGCGCTATAACCTGATCTTCGGCAACTACGCCTTCTACGCCGCCGGCCCCGCGCAGGCCGGGCTCAACGGCGGCCTGGGCCTGCAGCTCTGGGCCAAGACCAACTACAACGTGCCCAACAACACGCACTCCTCCATCTCGTATTACGGCGGGGCCGCCCCCACGATAGTGACCGCGCAGCCCGGCGGGCCCGACGTGTTCCATACCTACACCGGGAACATCTACAGCGACAACACCTGGATAGCCGCCGAAGACTACGTGCTGTTCAATGACGGCGACGTGCTCTCCACCGGCGACTTCAACAGCGGCCTCGGCCAGGGCAACACGGTGGACGCCGTGACGGACAAGCTGAATTTCCAGCGCGTCTATACCAGCTCGCTCTTCGGCGGCCGCACCATAGACGTGATGTATTCCGCCAAGCTGCTGAAGGAGGCAGGCCTGCTCCGCTTCTGACCGGACCCACTTGAACTATGATAAAAATTTCCAAGACACTGCCCGCAGCCGCCCTCCTCTTCTGTGTTTCAGCCCTGCACGCCGGGGTCAAGGTCACCCCGGTGGCCGACGTCTCCCTGCTGGGGGGCAAGTATTACCTGGATTCAGACGCCGCCTCTTTCCAGGGCCGCCTCGACGCCTTCGTTTCCCCGGCGCTGGCGCTGGCCGAGGGCCACGACCTGATACCGGTGTATTCCGGCAACTACTCCGGCACGCAGGACGTGCAGGAACTCGCCGGCGGCGGCGTGCTGACCCGCAAGCGCCAGACCCATACCTTTTCCCTGAAGTACGTCTACACCCGCGAGTTCGACAAGTATAAGCCCCGCCTGTCCTACTCCAAGGCCTCCATCAAGGAGACCAACGACGAGGATTGGGGGGACGGCCTCTTCGACTACACGACGCTCTCCCTGGGCTTCGAGGCCGAGCAGGAGCGCCCGCACGGCACCTTCAGCGAATCCTACGACTTCTACCAGGTCAGCTACCCCAACTACAGCACGCTGCTGTCCCAGTCCGCGTCGGTCATCAACGACACTACCACCTTCAACCAGCTCTCCACCAACGCCGGCGAGAACCCCATGGACAACGCGGCGCACCGGGTGGCCCTGGCCTATACCTGGTTCCCGGACCCGATGACCATGAAGGCCGGCTACGACTTCACTTACCGGGCCTACCCCGACCAGGCCGTGGCGGCCAGGCCCTCCACCGGCTCCTCGCCGTTCCAGAGCGACAAGCGCTGGGACGTGATGCAGAACTTCAGCCTCAAGGCCAGCCGCGCGCTGAAGCCGCTGTTCTTCAGCGCCGGGGCGCGCCTGGGCTGGATGAGCTCCAACCAGGGCTCCTACGACTCCTCCCGCAACAAATACATGGAGGATTACTACAGCTACGTCGACTTCTCGCTCAGCCCCGCGGTGGGCATAGCGCTGAAGAACGGCATGCAGTTCAATTTCAACCTGGACTGGCGCCGCGTCTTCTACGTCGGCCGCCTCAAGCAGGGCGCCAGCGGGGAATACGGCTCGGACAAGATAGACCAGACCTACTGGCTCACCTCCATCTCGGGCCGCTACCCGATAGCCGGCCGCTTCTTCGCCAGGGCCGCCTATAATTACCAGCTTTCCAACTCCAACATGCGGTACGAGGACAGTTTCCGCTACAACTACAGGGCCAGCACCTACCTGCTGGGCCTGGAGTGGGAGTTTTAAAGACAGCGCGGTCCGTGTAATAGTCAGAGAAACTAATTTTAGCGTCGGTATTTCAGCCGGAGATAACTTATGCGCAAGATCAAAAACATTTTCATTAACCTGCTGGGGGCGGCCGTCCTGACGGCCTTCGCGGCCCAGGCGGGGGCGGTCGGGTTCACCGGGGATTTCTTGCTTCCCGAAGGCGCCAATTACGACGGCGGCAATATGGACGGCGGCTGGGCCACGGCGTACTACGCCAACAGCGTCTATGTGGTCGGCGTCTCGTCCCCTACAGGCGGTTTCCTGGTGCGCTACAGCACGGCCGGCGTAATGCAGGCCTCCGGCGCCCTGCCCGGCGTGGAGCTTACCGGCGTGGCCGTGAACGCGGCCGGCGTATACGCGGTGGGCACCAGCTACAGCCCCGTCAGGATGGTCATCGCCAAGTTCAACAACAGCACGCTGGCCCTCGTCTCCTCCAAGACCTGGGATACCGGCCTGACTCCCGCTTCCGGGGCCGATGTAGCCCTCTGCGCCGCCGGCAACGCCTATGTCATAGGCACGAATCTGAGCCTGAAAGGCGTAGCCTTTGGTATGTACGACCCTAACCTCGCTACTCTCAGCGAGAGCGGTTTCGAGACCGCCGGGGACGACGCGGGTACCGGCATTGCCGTGGACGGCACCGATGTCTACATGGCCGGCCATAGCCTGATAGCCAGTACCACCTATTTCCTGGGCCTGAAATACAGCCTGAGCGATTACCTTTCCGTCATGTACGCCTCCACCAGTTTGACGGGCATTTACCTGGACGAACTGCACGAGCTGGGCGGCAAGATAGCCGTCAATCCCGTCACGCACCAGGTTTACGCCGCCCTCAACCAGTCCCATAACGACATGCGGCTGGCCAGGTTCAACCCGACCTGGAATTACGTGGATGCGCAGGTCTTCAACGGCTCCGCCTACGCCGCCGCCTCCGACGTGGTGATAGACAGCACCGGCAACGTGCTGGTGACCGGCTCGTATAATACCGGCGCCGGCAACGATTACCCCGTGCTGCTCAAATACAGCCCGTCGATGGTGTTCATTTCCAGCGCCGCCAGACCGCAGACCTACGGCTACGAGTCCGCTTCCGTGTCGCTGAACCCGGTCAGCGGAGACGCCTTCGGCACCGGCGTCTACTTCTCCGACGGCACCGGCAACGAGCCCGGGTGGGACATGCGCACCGTGAGATTCTCCGCCAGCGCTGCCCCCGCCCTGCGCCAGATCTCCGGTACGGTCACCTATGCCGGCACTTACGATCCCGCCGCCGTCCTGACGGTCCGGGTCAGCACTTCGGCCGATTTCCGGGGCACTCCGTTCTTCACCAGCATTCCTTCTCCGCTGGCGTCGCAACCCTATACTATTTCCAACGTGCCCGCCGGTACCTACTACATGGCGCTGACCGCCTCCATCAATTGGGTGGTGGCGGACTCCACCGATCCCTGGGGCGTGCACGGGCAGCTCGGCACTCCCACGCCCATCGACGTCACCGCCGGCGACGCCGCCGGCGTAGACGTGGCTATGATCGACGGCAACTCTATTCCCAACCCCTGGTCCATGGAGCCGCTCCCGCCCGCGACGGTGGACTGCCTGGGCACCTTCGGCCTGGGCGGCGAGTGCCGCATCAACGGCGGCGCCACCTTCGCTACCGGCATCGCCACTGACATCTTCGACAGCAGGTACCTGCTGCTCACCAACCTGACCGATTCCGCCATAGTCAAGTTCGACTATCTGGGGGACATCGTGTCCTCCGTGACCGTCAAGTACTCGGTCTTCAACGATATCAAGCTCAACGCATTCAATGATGACTTTTACGTCGCCGCGCAGGGCCCGGTCTCCGGCGTGCGCGTTTACCGTTACAACTCTTCCCTGGCCCTGGTCTCTTCCGTCACCGTGGCCGGCTACCAGGGCGCCCGCCAGCTGGACTTCGACGCGCAGGGCGCCGTTTACACGGTCTCCACCAAGGACAACGGGGGGGATTACGACATCCGCGTCGTGAAATTCTCGGAAGCCCTCGTCCCGCAGGACGACTGGAGCGACGTCTCGCCCGGCGCCGACCAGGGCTACGGCATCGCAGTGGACGGCACGGACGTTTTCGTGACCGGCATACAGCGCCCGGACGCCTTCCCCCAGGTGGCCGTGATAAAGCTGGACGGCACCTCGGTGCTGAGCAAGACCGGTTCCGCCTGGGCCGACTCCGCGCCGTTCACTTTCCCGGAGGGCGTGGGCTTCAATAATATCCGCGTCGCGGCCGACTCCACGGGAGTCTACGCCGCTTTCAACGCCGATCTGCTGGCCAGCACCGCCACCGCCGTCTACCGCTTCACCAGGGCCGACATGGCCCTCGGCTACTCGTCCGCCACCATGGCCGGTGCCGGGAATTTCGGCGACATGAAGATCAAGGAAGGTTACCTTTACCTGGCCGCCGAGGCCGTGAACCAGGCGCGCGTGACCAAGTATTCAGCCGCCTCTTTCTCTCCCGTGGCTTCCAAGACCACCAACCTGCTGCCCTACGGCCTGGCGCCCGGCGCCCTGGCTTTCGGCGTAGTCGGCACCGCCTCCGAGGTGTTCCTCGGCGGCGTGATCCCCTACGGCATGGGCGACATCGCCGCCGGCGCGGCCGAGCTGGCCTTGATCGACGGCCCAGTGCCGGTCATAGAGCAGCCGCAGGACTACACGGAGGGCACCAACAACCTGCTGATGGCCCCCGACGGTTCCGGCGGCGCTTACATGGTATTCGACAGCACAGTGGGCCCCAACGAACTGCGCATGGTCTATGTCAGGCGCGTGGACGCCTCCAACCATACGCTCTGGGCCTACGACGTTACCCAGACCGCCGTTACCGGTATAAATGAACTCTACGCCCTGCCCGACGGTTCCGGCGGCCTCTACGCCGGCTGGTTCACCGGCGGCCACGCCTACGCGCAGCATTACGACGCCAACGGCACCGTCCTGTGGGACGTCAACGGCGTGCGCGTCTCCAGCGGTCCCGTGGACGGCGGAGAATTCGTCGCCAACCCGCAAGGCGGCTTCTTCGCGGTCTTCGGCTATATCCAGACCGACGTCAACACTTCCCTGACGGCCCAGAGCGTGCGCTCCGACGGCAATTGCAACTGGCCGGCCTACGGTCCTTGCTCCGCGGCCGCCGGCACGCCGATCCCCGCCGTGGACTTCGCCGGCGAAGGCGCGGGTGCGGCCGGCACTGACGGCTCCTTCATGTTCTTCTGGGGCGGCGACACCGACGAGAACGGCTACCTCCAGATTGCCGGCTCCAAGCTCGATGCCTCCGGCGCCCTGGTCTGGACACCCACGGTTAAGTCCCTCTACGCCTCCGGCACGGCGCAATTGGGCTACGACCTTGAGGCCGCGGCAGACGGCGCCGGCGGCGCCTACGTGGTCTGGTCCAGCTCCGAGTCCGGGGCCCGCGCCCTGTACGCCCAGCGCTATAACTCCTCCGGCGTCGCGGAATCCCCCTGGATGTCGCCCCTGCAGCTCACCGGCGCGGTCCTGCCCGCGGATTACTACCTCAAGCTGTCGCTCACCTCCGACGACGAGGGCTTCTCGGTGCTTTATTCCAGCAACACGATGACCGGCGCCAGCGAGGTGCGCGTGGTGCGCGGCCAGTCCGGGCTCAGCCAGCTGGCCGCCGGCTTCAGCCTCAACGGCAAACTGCTGGGCTCCACTTCGGACAGCGAGCAAAGCCTGGTCTACGACGGCACGGCTTACCACATAGCCTGGAACCAGTGGGAGACGGGCCTGCCGGCGGGGAACTACCACCGCGTCGCCTATCAGAAGATGGCCAAGGACGGCACCTTTACCCACGACCCGTATTACAGCGTGGGCCTCGCCTCCGACTGCGTAAAGATAGACGTTTCCACCGACGGCGCCGACGGCGCTCTGGTCGGCTGGATGGAAAAAACCGGCGGCGGCATCGAGACCGTCACTCCGCGCCTCCTGGATATCCCTCTCGCCGTCGGGCCGGTTTCGGTTTACCTCTCCACCCGCAGCGCCGCTCCCGCCGTGTATCTGACCGGCCAGCCGGGCCCCGCGCTGCTGCTCGACGTACGCACCGTAGCAGGCCAGGCGACCGTGACCAATCTGCGCGTACACGTTAACCCCGCCGGCGCCTACACGGACGTCGCCGCCGTCAGCCTTTACGCCGATAACGGCGAGGACGGCATCTGGAGCGCGGGCCATGACCTGATCTCCAGCGCCGCCGTCTCCGGGGCCTATGTGGACCTGGCGTTCCCCGCTGGCACTATGGTCAATACCACGCCAGGACCGGTGTTCCTGGCGCTTACCCCGGCCCTGGCCGCGGCCGGCAACAGCGTTAACCTTGCGTTGGACGACGCCTCGGCGCTGACGACCACCGGCGAAATGCAGTCGCAGGGTTTCTACCCGGTCGTCTCCCCGCTGGTGTCCGTCACCTCCCAGTCGGGCGTCACCGATCTGGCCGTCAGCCCCGGCCAGAACCTGGCCTCCGTGCCCCTGTCCTGGACCTATCCTCAGGCCATTCCCTCCGGCCAATACATGATCAAGTACAGCACGGACCCGGCCGACCTGGCCGGTCCGGAAGCGCCCGCTATCGTTACGCCGCTGACTTCCGTTACCGCCGGCTCGGGTGATTCCATCCTGGTCAGCGATCTGCCGGAAGTAGCGGCTACGGTGGGCGGCGTTACCCGCGTCTTCCCGTATCACTTCGCGCTCTGGCTCTACAACGGAACCAGCACTTCGCCTGTTTCCAACCTGGTGCAGAACCAGTACTTCCCGCTCTCCTCCTCGCAGGCCGGCGAAGCTGTGCTTGCTTACTCCGACCAGCTGCAGATCGATCCCGCCGACAACGTGCGCTCGGCGCATCTTGGTATGGACCGCTACACGGCGTTCACCTTCTACGGAACCCCGGATAACCTGCTGACCCTGCGCACACCGGCCGGCGCTTTTTATTACAAGCCCGCCGTCGGTGCGTTGGAGTTCAAGGACCTGGCCGTTGACCCCAGCGGCTTCTCTTACCTGCTGGCCATGCTGGACACCAACGCTCTGGTGCTCAAGATCGCGCCCGACGGCGAAGTGCTGTGGGTCCGCGACCTGGGCGCCGAAAGCGCCAAGGCAATAACCTTCGGCGGCGGCGCGCCTTACGTGGCCACCGAGGTCACTGGCGCGGGCGGCGATCTCGACGTGAAACTGCGCAAGCTGTACGTGGGGTCCGGCGGAGCGGACAACGGCAACCCCTACATCTACGACACCTCCGAGGAGTACGGCTGCCCCTCCAACGACCGCGTCAACAGCCTTGAATTCACCTCCGACCCGCAGCGTGCCTACCTTTACCTCGGCGGCGCGGTCGGCGAGGCTTACTGCTTGGGCAACTACTTCCCGAGGCAGGGCCGCGTGGCCAAGATCGCCGATACCGGCGTGGAACGCTCCACCTCCACCGCCTATGTCGCGGGCGCCTGGCCCCTCCGGCATAATGTCCAGCCCTACAACCCCTCTGAAGTAACGCGCGTCCGCGTTATCGGAGACGGCGACCTGCTGGTAGCCGGCTACGAGCGGCCTCAGTATTACGGCCGCTACGGCGCCGACGTCTGGCTGAACAAGTACAGCGCCTCAGCCTCGCAGCTTTTTCCCGCTACGGTCTATTATTCCGAAACCCAGTACGACGTGGACGAAGTGCCCACCGGCCTGGACTACGACGGCTTCGGCAATATCTACGTGTCCGGCTACGCCGACAAATCGTACCTGTCCCAGGGCTACGACCTGCTGCTGCTGAAGTTCGGCCCCGGCGGCCAGCTTTCGCAGAACCGCGTCTACGACTCGGGCTCTCCGCAGGACGGCTGGGGCTCCGACGTCTTCGTCTCCAGCGATAATTATGCCAACGTCTACGGCCCGTTCACCAGCCAGAACTACTACGGCGTGTATTCCCTGCCGCCCGGCGGCGGCGGAACGGCCCCGAACGCCCAGTTCTTCGCGGCGATGGAGGGCCCTTACACCGGCTCCGCGGACCTGATGTGGAACTACACTTCCGCCCTGCCCGAGGGCGCCACCTTCTACGTCCAGTACAGCGCCGACCCGGCGCCCCTCTGGGACCGCGCCGGCGCGCAGCTCTCCTTTAACCCGGGAGCCAAGCTGCCGGGCGAGATACAGAGTTTCCGCGTCGGCGGCCTGACCACGCTGCGCTACCCCGACCAGGCGGTGGGGGAGAACCGCGGCCTGCTGTACCAGTTCAAGGTCTGGATAGCCAGCGCCGGCCTCACCACCGAGCTGCCCCCGGCGCAGAGCTACGCCCGTACGCCGCAGGCTTACGACAATACCCGCTATTTCGGCCGCGAGCGCCTCTCCTACATGAGCGGCGTCAGCATGCCGCAGAACGCGCTGACGGTAGACGGCTCCTACGTTTACCACGCCTTCTCCGGCCGCGCTGACGGCTCCGCCAACCTGGGCTTCGGCCTGCGCAAGTATAACGCCGACCAGTACCTGGAGTGGACCAAGTTCTTCAACCACCGCCTCAACAGGTCCTACCAGGTCTCCGGAGTTACCCGGGACGATTCCGGCAACTTCTACCTCTTCGGCTCCCAGTACCCCGTGGCCGAGGTCATCACCGGGCCCGAAGACTATATCCCCGGCAAGGACGCCTGGCTGGCCAAGCTGGACCCGAACGGGGACCTGCTCTGGTCCTACGCGGCCGACATCTCTGGCCTGGGCCTGATGGATTCGTTCAGCGACGCCGTCCTGGAGGGCGGCTACCTCTACGCGGTGGGCGTGGCTTCCACCTCCTCCACCGGCCTCGACGCCTTCATGCGCAAGTTCGACCTCAGCCCCGCCAATGGCCCGGCCGTGGTCTGGACCTCGGCTCTGCTCAACGGCAGCGCTTCCGAAGACGACTACGCTTACGGCGTCGCCGTAGGCACCGGCGCGGTCTACATGGCCGGCACGCTGAAGAACTCCACCAAAGACATGTTCATCCGCGCCCTCGGCAAAGCCGGCGGCGCCCCCGTAGGAGAGCTCATAACCAACGACTCCGCCTACCCCGATGAAGGCTACGACCTTGCTATCACCACCACCACCCCGCCCTACCTGTACCTGGGCGGCGCGTTGGGCAAGCTGGAGATAGAGGGCAGCGCCTACGAGAAGAGCGACGCCGCGCTGCTGCAGTTCACGCTCGACGGCGGGCTGGCGCGCACCATTACCTATGACGGCAAGGACGTCATGGACCACGACGCCGTCTACGCCGTAAAGGCGGACGCCTCCGGCGTCATTGTCGCCGGCTACGAAGCCAACACCCTCGAGGGCAGGAACACTATCGTCGCCAAGTACGACCACGACCCGGCGGGCAGCGTGCCCGTCTGGAGCCGCAGCCTGAACCTGGTGGACGACGGCGACCCGTATACCGCCAACTACGGAGACGACGAGGCCTACGGCCTGGCCCAGGGGCCCGACGGCAGGATCTACATGCCCGTCTCGCTGTGGGTCAACCACCCCGGCTTCTATTACTTCCCCGAGCCCAACTTCAACCTGGCGGCCTATTCCGGCCATGTGCCCGGCTCGGTCCGGCTCGAGTGGATGAACAGGGAATACCTGCCGACGGGGTCTTTCTTCCGGGTTCAGTATTCCACCTTCTCGGACGCGGCCTGGAGCCCCGATTCCGCGCAGCTCACCCTCCCCGTGGATTACGACATCTACGAGGGCATGAGCGTGGACCGCCCGGTCTTCGGCCTGGATACCGGCCGCGACCAGTACGGCAATTCCATTGGCCCGGTGTATTACTTCAAGGTCTGGGCCGTGCCGGGCGAGGGCGGACAGCTTATTGCCGCCTCACCGCGCCCCAGGGCCGGCGCCCCCGGAGTGCCTGTGCTGGTTTCCGCCGTTCCCGCTTCGGCCCGCGCCGGAGAAGGGTGGGTCTTCGAGAACGTGGCCATGTACCCCAACGACGCCAGGCTGTTCTCCATGGGCGCCCCCGTGTATAGCTACGGCGACTACGAGAAGGAGTTCCCGGGCGTGGCCCGCGACTCCTCCGGCAACCTCTACACGCTGGCCAACATGAACTGGAACGGCAGCGACGGGTTCGCGGTGAAGAAATTCAATTCCGCCATGCAGCCGCTCTGGACCCGGTTCTACGCGCCCGGCGAGTGGCACCAGGCCAAGGCCAACAGGATGGCCGCCGACTCCGAGGGCAATCTCTATATAACCGGCTACGAGCGCGCTATGGCCTCCGAGACCGGCCGGGATATCTTCGTGCTGAAGCTGGGCGCTTCCGGCGCCGCTTGGAAGACCCTCCTGGACTTCGAGGGTTCGGACGACACCGGCTATGGCGTGGCGCTGGACGCGTCCGGCAATGTCTTCGTGGCCGGCACCGTCTACACCTCCGCCCAGTACAAGAACGCATACGTGGCCAAACTGGGTCCCGCCGGCGTACTGCTGACGACCGCCGCCTATAACGGCAGCGCCGGCGGCGACGACGAGGCCTACGGCGTGGCCGTGCGCGACGGCGAGGTGTTCCTGGCGGGCTCTTCCAATGAGACCGGCCAGGGTTTCCAGTTCCTGATGGCCCGCTTCGCCGCCGGGGACCTGGCCGCACGCGGCGCGGCCGCCATCGGCGACGACCCCTCCGTGGCCTACGAAGAAGCGGCCTTCGACGTGGCCGTCGGCAGCGCCGGCGTGGTCTACTTTGCCGGGCAGATCTACGAGGAAGGCAGTTATTCCCTGGACGCGGCCGTGGTAAAGAGCTCCGCGGACCTCACCGCCCTCGATTGGGCGGAGCCGATGCGCTTCAACAGCCAGGCCAACGGCGCCGACTCGGCCCGCGCGATAGCGCTGGACGCCGGCGGCGCGGTCTACGCGGCCGGCTACACCGAACGCTACGACATCAACCAGGACCGTAACCTGTGGCTGCGCAAGTACGCCCCCGACGGCGCGGAGCTGTGGACGCAGGAGTTCCACGCCAACGCCGTGCAGGGCGGCGACCCCTACGCCATGGGCCCCAGTTCTGACGAGGGCTTCAGCCTCGCGGTGGGCACCATGGGCTTCGTCTCGGTGGGCGGCAAGTACGGCGGCTACTACGGCATGTACCGCTACCGCCAGACCAACCTGCTGGCAGTCAACCCGACGCTTACGGTCAACGTGGCCAGCGGTACCGCCTCCGTGCCCTTCGCGGACGTGCGGGTGGCGCTGATCCCGTTCTCCGCCACCGGCGGCATCGACGTCTCCGGCTCCACGATAGCGGTGACCGGCGCCTCCGGCGCGGTCTCCTTCCAGGTGCCGGCCGGCAAGCAGTACTTCATCGCGCTGGACAGGCAGGGCTTCAGCCCCGCCATGAGGGACCAGCTGATGGACCCGTACGGCAGCTACTTCGTGCAGCTCAACGCCGACATGACGAAGAGCTACATCCTGTCGCCGCGCGCCGCGGCCGACGCCTATTATCCCCTGACGGTCAGAATCTCTTCCGCCGCCGCCCGGGACTTCGTGATGGCCGAGGTGTTCTTTACGGCCACCGGCGAAAAGGCGGCCTACGGCATAGCGCAGGTGCCCGCCGGGGTGACGGCCACCACCATTACCGTGACCAACCTGCCGCCGGTCTCGGCGGCCGGGGCCTACACGCTGGGCGTGACCATACCCGGGCGCAGCCTGGCGCGCAGCATAGTGATGAACGCCCTGTTCCCGCAGACCAGCTCCTACCTGGTCAGCATGTCCACCATGGCCGGCGCGGTGGCCACCACCGGCGGTTTCGAGGTGGGGGCTTCCACCACGCCGCCCGTAGTAGAGGGCGTGGTGCGCAACTTCCGCACCTGGGCCCCCATAGAGCAGGTGCGCGTGCGCCTCTATAACCGCACCGAGCCTTGCAGCAGCGGCAACTGCGAGCACAATAACTACGAAACGCTGACCGACGTGAACGGCAAGTTCTCGTTCTACAACGTCGTCAGCACCGCCGGCGCGTACAACATCATGGGCCAGAAGGCCGGCTACAAGCGCGGCGGGGCGCCGCAGTTCAGCGTTATAGCCGGGAACCAGAACACCAGCTACCGCGAGTTCCAGCTGGAGGAAGCCACGTACACGCTGCGCGGCTACCTGCGCTACCGCGACGTGCCGGTGCCCAACGCCGACGTGATGGTCTACGGAGATTACAACCCGTACGGCGGCGGTTCCGACAGCTACCGCGGCGGCCGCGGTATGGACACCGACGCCAGGACCAAGACGGGCGCGGACGGCTCGTTCGTGTTCAGCACGGCCACGGCCAACGGCCTGCCGGACGGCCAGCTTCGCATGCAGGCGGCCTTCTTCGGCAACTGGATGGACCTCAACGAAGGCAACACCCAGAACTTCTCCAGCGTGGACGCCGACGACGTACGCATAGTCATCTCCAGCCAGGGGGCTACCGGCGTCGCCAACTCGAACTGCACTAAGGGCCGCGTCTGGAAGCTGCGCGCCGACAACGGCGCCTGCCAGAGCCTGGCCACCGGGGACGTTAACTTCAACATCATGCCCCCGTCGCAGAACGACTACGCTACGCTCTCGGGCTCCATCACCTTCGTGACCTCGTACACGGTCACGGCGGCCAACCCGCTGGTCATCAGCACGGCGCTGCCGATCACGGTGATGGCCATGGAGGAGTGCACCGACTGCAAGACCCGCTCGATGGGCTTCGCGGTGATCAGCGGCACCTATACGGTGAACCGCGCCACGTACAGCATCACGCTGTCCACCGGCCTGGCCTACTATACGCGCGTCACCTCCAACGAGTGGGGCGAGGTCAGCTCTTTCGACGACCGCGCCGACTTCCGCTCCACCATGACGACCTCCGTCCGGATGAACTTCACCGTGACCAGGGCCGGCAAGCTGACGGGCGTGGTCAAGATGCCCGATGGTTCCAACTACAAGCCGACCTTCAACGTCAGCAGCGACGACCCCGGGTACCACAGGATAGACATCAACGTGGCCGGGCAGAACGTCAGCGTCAACGAGGGCTGGAACGTGGACGAGTACGGCGCGTTCGAATTCCCGAACCTGGCGCCGGGTCTCTACTCCATCAATATCCGGCCCGAGGGCCTGGGTTTCCGCTGGGCGGCCCCTGCTCTGACCGACGTGTCGGTGGTGGCGGGCAAGACCACTCAGGTGACCCTGAAGCTGGAGGACGGCCTCTACGTGCAGCCGCAGATCATCGGCCTGCCCGAGATCTCCACTCCCACCTGGGCTTACATGATGGTCCCGGTCCCTTCCGGCACCGAGATGAACCAGAAGAAGATAACCGAGATGTTCTTCGGCAAGGACGTCTTCTCGTTCGAATACAGCACTGGCACCCAGGTCTGGCAGAAGCGCGTCATGCAGGTGGGGCAGTACGACTTCTACCTGGTGCTCGGCTCCCGCTATAACCCGGGCGGGGGGTCAGAAGATATAGAGAGCTACGACCACTTCGGCAACTTCATCGGCAAGGTGAAGGGCTTCAACGTGCAGCGCAACGACGCCACTCCGAACCTGGGCACTGAGTCCCAGCCCATCCCGGTCAATGTGCTCGGTTCGCTCGGGCAGGAAACGTTCGAGGGCGTCATAGACGGCGACCGCCTTTACACCGACTCCGACCTGCGGCGCATCTTCTCCAACATAGAGGAGTTGTTCGAGTCTATCCCGGCCGTAATGGTCTACGACGCGGCCGGCGACCTGCGCGGCTATACCGCCGGCATGCCGCGCCAGGCGGACTTCCCGCTGTTCTGGAGCAATATCGGCGCCCAGGACCTGCCGGGGACCCGCGCCTACCTGGGTTCGCACGACAACCGGTTCATGGTCGCCGGGCTGCCGCCGGGGCGCTACACCGTGGTGTTCAACAACCCCAACTACCCGCCCGTCGCCAAGGAGGTGGACGTCCCGCTGGCCTCGTCGTATAACGGCAGCTACGCGTTCGACTTCGACGAGCAGCGCGTCCGCGTGGGCACGATCTACGGCACGGTGCGCAGCACCGCCACCGGCGACGCGCTCGGCAGCGCTACGGTCTACCTGAAGCACAAGACCGTGGAGAAGTTCGCGGAGACGGCCGCCGACGGCTCGTTCACGTTCGACAATATGCCGGCCGGCATCTACCGGCTGGAGGTGGCGCGCGAAGGGTTCGTGAAGGCCGGCGAGAAGACCTCGCTGGCGGGCAACGACTCCGTGCGGCTGGACCTCTACCTGACGCCTTCGCATACCAATATGACCGGCAAGGTGTTCATGAGCAAGTTCCCGTCGCCGGTCACCCGGTCGGGCGTCAAGATCGTGGCGTACGACGAGACCTTCAACGTCGAGCACCCGACAGAGTACCTGCCCAAGATAGAGGCTACCACCAACGACGCCGGCGAATACGAGCTGGCGGGCGTGGTGCCGGGGCATAACTACAAAGTCACCGCCTTCCACGGCGGCAAGCAGACCTACACGCTGGACGTGGGGAGCGAGACCGTTACGGAGGGCGTGACCTACCTGCCCGACATCGTGATGCGCGACGTGCCGCCGCAGATAGTGGTGAAGGTGCGCCGCTCGGCCGACACGCTGAACAAGGCCGACGTGACCATCAAGTCACCCAAGGCGCTGGTCACGACCCCGGTCTGCAAGGTGAACCCCGGCGACGTCTACGTGGCGACCTCGGCGGTCAGCCTCGCGCTGGTGCCCGGCACCAATAATACGTACGCCGGGCAGTTCACCATCTCGCAGCACCAGCCCTTATACAACGTCTACGTCGCGGCCGGAGACGGCTCGAGCAGGATGGAGAAATCCGTCACGTTCAGCCCGAACAACTCGGCCAAGACGGAACAGTACATCCAGGACGAAGCCATCCAGGGCGGCGAGATACAGATGGACAAGGAGTCCGAGGAGTATTCCGGCATCGAACTCGATACCGGCGGCCTCTCCTACGACCAGAGCGGCGGCGCGAGCGCCTCCTCCTTCAGGCCTTCGGCCGACGGCGGCAGCCTCGTGGGCGGCTTCTTTAGCTCGCTCCCGTCGGTGCGCACGGTAAAGACGGCCAAGGGCAACCTGAGCCTCACGCAGGCCATCACCGACCTGATGGCGTCCGAGATCTACAACATGAGCCTCGATAACGCCTCGGCCAACAAGCCCTTCACGCTGACCCTGAAGTACGACAAGGACAAGGCGGCGGACGGCGCCAACCTGCGCATCTACCAGTACAACGAGACTACCGGCGTCTGGGAAGAGGTCCCCGGCAACTACACCACCGACCCGATGCTGGGAGTGCTCTCCGTAGGAGTGGCCAGCCTGAGCGACGCCAGCGCGGGCGCCAGCGCGGCGGCCACGCCTTACGGCCGCAAGCGCCTGGGCATGAGCGCCGTGGTCAACGGCCGCTACGTGCCCTCGGCGGCGGGTTCGTCGCAGAGCGGGCGCTTCGCGGTGTTCACCGCGCGGCCTTCGCCGAGCGTCGCCTACGCGGGCGCGGACTACGAGGTAGCCAACCTGCCTAACCCCTTCAGCCTGAAGGACAAGACGGTGACCAACCTCGAGGGCACGGCGGCCTTCGGCGGCGCGACCACCTATGTGACGCGCGGCACGCTGCTTAAGTACCACCTGCCCCCGGGCAAGTCCGGGAGCGTCAAGTTCGTGGTCTACAACCTGGCCGGCGAGAAGGTGCGCACCGTCAGCGACGGCGTGCGCGCCGGCGGCGGCATGTATTACTCCGAGTGGGACGGCAAGAACGACAACAACCAGGACGTGGCGTCCGGAGTCTACTTCCTGCTGACCTACGTGGACGGCGAGAAGCTGGGCGCCAAGGCCCATAAACTGGCGGTAATAAAGTAAAGGACGGACCGGGCCATGGCCGCGCGCCATGGCCCGGGTAAACCCGGCGATTTAAGTCTTTTGCGGTCTGCGGTTACAGAGGTATTCTTATGAGAAAAGCCATTTTAACACTGCTGCTGTCGGCGCTCCCCGCGGCCGCCTTCGCCTCCGGCGCCGGCACCACGGCGGCGCCTTTCCTGAAGGCGGCCATGAGCCCGCGCGCGGTGGCGGTGGGCGGGGCGTTCAGCGCCCTGGCCGACGACTCCGGCGCGGTCTTCGTGAACCCGGCCGGCCTGGTGCAGTTCGACGAGCGGGAGGCGGCGCTGGACTTCAGCACCTACCTGCAGGACGCCAGGATGGGCAACCTCTCCTACGCGGGCAACGTCAGGGACAACCGTTTTGGGCTGGGCTTGACCTTCATGACCGTGGGGGGGATAGAGCGGCGCGGCCTGGCCGATACCGCCGGCCTGGTTCCGGAGGCCGGCACCTTCGGCGCCAGCGACATGGCCGTCACCCTGGCCTACGCCAAAAAAGACTTTTCCCCGGAGCTGCTCAGCGGCCTCGACGGCGGTTTCTCTGCCAAATTCATCCGCTCTTCCATCGACGACGAGAGCGCCCTCGCGCTGGCGGTGGACGCCGGCGCCATCTACCGCGCCACTCCCAAGATCAGGTTCTCGCTGGTGCTGCAGAACCTGGGCACCAAAATGAAGTTCGTGGAAGAGTCCGACCCGCTGCCCCTGGTGATCCGCACCGGCGGCTATTATGCGGTCTCGGAGCGCTTCAAGGTGGCCGGCGAACTGGCCGGCTGGCTGCAGGACGAGAAATTCTATCCGTCCATCGGGGCCGAATACTGGTTCCGCGACGCGCTGGCGCTGCGCGGCGGCTACAAGTTCGGCTACGACACCGCCAACCTGGGCGCCGAGGTGGGCCTCAGCCTCGGCTTCGGCGTGAAGGTGCAGGGCCTAGGCGTGGATTATGCCTTCCTGCCCTTCGGCGACCTGGGCAGCATTCACCGCTTCGGGGTCTGGATGCAGTTCTGAGCGTAAGCCCGGAGCCAAAAAGAAGAAGGGCCGCGAGTGCGGCCCTTCTTCTTTGGCGGGGAACTTGCCTTACCGGATGAAGTCCTCTCCGGGCCAGTCGCCGGGCGCGCCTTCCACCGACGACAGGCGCGGGTCCTCCTGGGAAGTGGCGCTCATCTTCTTGAAGGATTCCTTAAGTTCCGAGAGCGAGATGTCGGAACGCTTTATGCGCATCAGGACGACATAGCCGATGAGGGCGGTGACGACGGAGGCTGGCAAAACCGCCGCCCAGAGGGCGGCGTTCAGCTGGAAGAGCAGCACGGCGCACAGGAGGGTCCAGAAGGAGACGGCGGCGCTCATGCCCATCAGGATATAGGAGACGATGACGGAATACTCGTTGATCTTGGGGATGGAGACGATCATCACCAGCAGCGCGATGTTTATCAGCGTCAGGTACAGCGCCCGGGTGCCCCAGTTCTTCCAGCGCGACTTGGAGATGACGATAGTACCGTAGATGGGGTGGTTAACGATCTCGGCGTCCTCGTAGGTGGTTTCGGCGGCGGGCTTCACCACCTTGGCCGCCTGCTCTTCGCCGGGGTCGTAGTCGAAGGACTGCTCCTCGGGGCGCGAGCCCAGCTGGGCCGCCGCCGGAGCGGGGGCCAGGGCCGGCACCAGGGCCAGCGCGGCGGCGAGCAGCAGTTTATTGGCCGTCATCTTCCAGCTTTGGCATCGCGGGGATGGTGTCGTCGTCCATGCGGTAATATTGAGTGGAGCCGACGCGCAGTTTGGAGGGAGTGAACTGCACGTCGCGCAGTTTGCGCTGCTGAGGTTCCTTGATCTCCGTGGCCTTGATCTTGATGTTCTGCCGCACGGTGATGCGGTCGGAGAAATGCCAGTAGGACGAGACAAAGCCGCCTATCGTGCAGGCAATGACCACTCCGCCCAGGAAATAGTCTTCCCTGTCCTTGCGTATCCAGAACCTGCGCTCTCCCATTTCGCTCCTTAGGTCAGACGAATTCTCGGAAAACGGCGTTGGCAACGTAGAGCCGGTCTTCCCTGATGCGGACCTGACGGCCCTGCGCTACTATAAGGCCCGCCTCGAGCAGGCGGTCCAGCTCAGGCTTAAATTCTATAAATATATCCTCTGGCAGTTCAATTCCGGCGGTTTTGCGCAGGCCCAGCATGACCAGCTCGGCCCTTTTGGCCCTGCCCTCCAGCTTTTCCCGGTACTCTTGCGGCGGGGGGAGGCCGCCGGCGGCCGCCGCCAGGTAGCCGCTCAGGGACGGGGCGTTGGCCCGCCGTTCGCCGTCCAGGTAGGAAGCCGCGCCGGGGCCGAGGCCCAGGTACTCGCCCTGCTCCCAGTAGTTCAGGTTATGCAGGGACTCCCGGCCGGGCCGGGAGAAATTGGAGATCTCATAGCGCTCGAGGCCCCCGGCCTTCAGCCGGGTAGCCGCCGCCTCGTACATGGCCGCCGCCGCGTCCGGAGCTTCGGCTACGCCCTCGGCGTGGAAGGGGGTGCCCTCGTGCACTTCCAGCGCGTAGAGGGAGACGTGCTCCGGCGCCAGGGCCAGCAGCCAGTCCAGCGACTCCGAGAAATCGGCCTCCGACTGACCGGGCAGGCCGCACATCAGGTCGGCGCTGATATTGCCGTAGCCGGCGGCCCGCAGGGCCTGGTAGGCCCGCAGGAAATCTTTTTGCAGGCCCGGCCGGCCGAGCCGCTTTAGCAGGCGGTCCTGCGCGGCCTGCAGGCCCAGGCTGACCCGGCTAACGCCGGCTTTCTTTAGCAGTGAGGCCTTTTCCGCGTCCAGGCTTTCGGGGTTGGCTTCAAAGGTGCTCTCCCGCAGCCCGGCCAGCGGGCCGGTAAGGCTTTCCAGGATGCCCAGCAGCCTGCCGAGCTGCTCCGGTGAGAGCAGGCTGGGCGTGCCGCCGCCGACGTAAAGCGTGGAGAAAGACCCGGCCAGGCCGTCGTAGCGGGCGGCCTCGGCCGTCAGCGCGTCCAGGTACGGGCCTATCTGGGCCTCTCGGCCTGCCTCGGAGGCAAAGTCGCAGTAGCCGCATTTGGAGCGGCAGAAGGGGATATGGATGTAGAGTCCGAGCATAGCTTCCAAACAGAACCGGTCCGGGTTTAATCCCAGACCGGCGCCGTCTCCTGTCAGCCTGTTTTAGGCTTGGGGCTTGCGGGTTTCCATGAACATCTTCACAAGGTCCATGGGCACCGGGAAGATTATGGTCGAGTTCTTGTCCACCGAGATCTCAGTGAGCGTCTGCAGATAGCGCAGCTGTATGGCGGCGGGATTCACGGCCATGATGGAGGCCGCGTCCGAAAGCTTCTGGGCGGCCTGGAATTCGCCTTCGGCATGGATGACCTTGGCGCGGCGCTCGCGCTCGGCTTCGGCCTGGCGGGCGATGGCGCGCTGCATCTCCTGCGGCAGGTCCACGTTCTTCACCTCGACGCTGGAGATCTTTATGCCCCAGGGCTCGGTGTGCAGGTCCAGGATCTCCTGGAGGTTCTTGTTGATCTTGTCGCGCTGGGCGAGGAGGTCGTCGAGCTCCTGCTGGCCGAGCACGCTGCGCAGCGTGGTCTGGGCGAGCTGGGAGGTGGCGTACATGAAGTTCTCCACGTTAAGGACCGCGGCCTGCGGGTTGACCACCCGGAAGTAGACCACCGCGTTGACCTTCACGGAGATGTTGTCGCGGGTGATGATGTCCTGCGGCGGCACGTCGAGCACTACCACGCGGGTGCTCATGCGGAACATCTGCTGCACTCCGGGGATCAGGAAGATAAGGCCGGGGCCCTTCACGCCGGTGAAGCGGCCGAACGTCAGCGTGACGCCGCGCTCGTATTCGTTGAGCACCTTGATGCTGGCGAACAGGATCACCACGAGTATGATGATTAAAGGAGCTAATGCCATTTTCCCTCCGAACCGCTTTTTTTGACCGCCTCCAAAGTCTACAAAAGAAAACGCGCGGGGGCAACGGCCCCTCCGGCGGCGCTATCCGTCGTAAAATTTAGTATCATATAGGTCAATGAGCAAACGAAGATTGGCCAGGGAAAATTGTCTGCAGTCCCTCTACAGCTCCGACATCGCCGGGCTTGAGACGGCTTCCGTGCTGGCCAGTTTCCAGATGGAAGAGTTCGCGCTGGAAGAGAAGGTTTTCAGTTTCTACAAGTCTCTTTTCATCTCCACCATGGAGAACCGCCAGAAGATAGACGAGATCATAAAGAAGACCAGCCGCAACTGGGAGATGGAGCGCATGCCCGCGATAGACCGCTCCATCCTGCGCATGGCCGTCTGCGAGATGATGATCCTGGCTGACACCCCCGTGGCCGTCATCATAGACGAGGCCATAGAACTGGCCAAGAAATACTCAACTGAAAAGTCGGGCAAGTTCGTCAACGGCGTGCTCGACAGCATAGCCCGGCAGAATAACCTTGTAAAATGACCCGCTCTCCGGAAGAGGAGATAGAGGCGCTCAGGGCCGAGATACTGCGGCACGAGCGCCTGTATTACGTGGAGGACGCGCCGTCCATCTCCGACGGCGAGTTCGACGCGCTGATGAACCGCCTCAAAGCGCTGGAGGCGGCCCACCCGGAGCTGGCTACCGACGACTCTCCCACGCGCCGCGTCGGCGGCGGGCTCTCCAATACCTTCGCCCCGGTGCCGCACCGCATCCCGATGCTCTCCCTCGACAACTGCTACTCCCCGGAGGAGTTCCTGGAATGGCACGAGCGGGTGAAGAAGGGGCTGAAGGGCGAACCTTTCGACCTGGTAGTCGAGGCCAAGATAGACGGCCTCTCCTGCTCCATAGAGTACGAGGGCGGCAGGCTGGTCCGCGCCTCTACGCGCGGCGACGGAGAGACGGGCGAGGACGTGACGCTGAACGTGCGCACCATCCGCTCGGTGCCGCTGCGGCTGGACCTCAGCCGCCCGCCGGCCGCCTTCGAGGCGCGCGGCGAAGTGTACATGGACAAGAAGGATTTCGAGGCGCTGCGCGAGGCTGCCCTGGACGCGGGCGAAGAACCGTTCGTCAACCCGCGCAACGCTGCCGCCGGCTCGCTGCGCCAGAAGGACCCGGCCGTGACCGCCGCCCGCAAACTGCGCTTCATGGTGCACTCCTACGGCTACTTCGAAGGCATGGTGGAGCCGGACTCGCACTGGGAGTACCTCAACATCTGCCGCGGCCTCGGCTACAATATCTCCACCCTCGGCAACCGGCCCTGCCACGGCGCGGAGGAGGTGCTGGCCGTCTACGCCGAGTACGCCGAGAAGCGCTTTTCGCTGCCTTACGAGATAGACGGCCTGGTGATAAAGGTGGATTCCTTCCGCCAGCGGGGCCTGCTCGGCTTCACCGCCAAGAGCCCGCGCTGGGCCATAGCGTTCAAGTACCCGGCTCAGCAGGCCACCACCACCGTCAAGAACGTGGTTTTTTCGGTCGGGCGCACCGGGGCCATCACCCCGGTGGCCGAGCTGGCGCCGGTGAAATGCGGCGGCGTCACTATCTCAAGCGCCACGCTGCACAATTTCGACGAGATAGTCCGCCTGGGACTCAGGACCGGCGACAAGGTGGTCATAGAGCGCGCAGGCGAGGTGATCCCGAAGGTCGTCAAGGTGGTGCCCGCCTCCCGCAACGGCACGGAGAAGGAAATACTGCCGCCCAAAGCCTGCCCTTCCTGCGGCGCCGAGGTCTTCCGGGACGAGGAAGAGGTGGCGCTGCGCTGCGTGAACCCGTCGTGCCCGGTGCAGTTCAAGCGCGCGCTGCTGCATTTCGCCTCCCGCGACGCGATGTGTATCGAAGGCTTCGGCGTCTCCTCCGTGGAACAGCTGGTGGACAAAGGCCTGGTGAAAGGTTTCCCTGATATCTACCGCCTGAAGAAAGAGGACCTGCTGGGACTGGAACTGTTCAAGGACAAGAAGGCCGACAACCTCCTGGCGCAGATAAGGAAGAGCAAGGAGCAGCCGCTCTCCCGCCTCATTTTTGCGCTCGGCATCCGCCATATCGGCGAGAAGAACGCGCGCACGCTGGCCGGGCATTTTAAAACCCTGAAGGGGTTCATGGCCGCGGGCCCCGAAGACCTGGCCCGGATCTCCGATATCGGCCCGGTCATCGGCTCGGCGGTGTCGGAATATTTCAAATCCCCGGCCACGCGCGCCATGGCGGAGGAACTGGGCGCCCTCGGCCTGCGGCAGGACGAGCCGGAGCGCGCCGCCGGCGGCCCGTTGGAAGGCAAGACTTTCGTTTTTACCGGCGAGCTGAAGACCCTGACCCGCGACGAGGCCCAGGCCAAGGTGCGCGCGCTGGGCGGCAAGGAGACCTCTTCCGTTTCGGCCAAGACGTCCTACGTGGTGGCCGGCGCGGACCCCGGCTCCAAGCTCGCCAAGGCGGGCAAGCTGGGCGTGCCCGTCTTGTCCGAAGAGGATTTCCTCAAGCTCACCGCCAAGTAGTCCCCGATGGATAAGACAGCCTATATCAGCGTTTACGACAAGACCGGCGTGGAGGAATTCGCGCGCGGCCTGGAGGCGCTGGGCTTCGGTATCTATTCGTCCGGCTCCACTTATAAACTGCTGAAGGAAGCCGGGATCGACGCCGAAGAGGTGCGCTACTCGCCGCCGGTGCCGTACGCCCTGCTGAAGGCCCTTTCGGGCCGCTTCCCGGCCGTCTCCGAGAACGGCGTGGAGCTGCCGCGCTTCTACGTGGTGGCGGCCAACCTTTACCCCATAGCCAGCATCGTCGGGCAGGAGGAGTTCGCGGCCGAAGAACTGACGAACTACCTGGACCAGGCCAATTCCTCCGTGCTGCGCGCCGCGGCGCGGGATTTCGCCAATGTCGTCACCGTCTCCAGCCCGGTGGATTACGGACCCGTGCTGCGGGCCTTCAAAGAGGCCGGCGGCCTGGAGCCGGAGATCAAGAAACAGCTGGCCGCGCGCGCCTGGCAGGCCCTGGCCGCCTACGACGCCACCGTGGCGCAGTACCTGTCCGAGACCGGCAGCCTGCTGGGCGACGAGGTGGTGCTGAGCCTGCGCAAGGTGGCGGACCTGGAGTACGGCGAGAACCGCCACCAGCGGGCCGCTTTTTACGCGCTGAGCGGCGCGCGCCCCCGCGGCCTGAACGCGGCCCGGCTGCTGTCGGGGCCCGGCTTCAACTTTAACCACTACCTGGACCTGGACACGGCTTTCGAGCTGGCGCTGGAATTCCCAGACCCCGTCTGCGTCATCGCCAAGCACGACAGGCCGGCCGGCGTCTGCGCCGGCACTACCCAGGCCGAGGGCCTGCGCGGGGCCCTGCGCTGCGACCCTGCCGGCGCCGTGGGCGGCACTGCGGCTTTCAACCGGCAGGTGGACTCCGAAACGGCGGTGGTCCTCGCCGGCACCTTCATCGAGAGCGTCATCGCCACGGATTATACGCCTGAGGCCCTGAAAGTTTTGCGGGAGAAGGAAGGTCTCCGGGTGCTCGCGCTGGCGCCGCCGGTGCTGTCTCCCCACGAGGTGAACATCCGCTCGGTTTCGGGCGGCGTGCTGATAGAGGCCAAGGACAACCGCCTCTTCTCCGCCGAGCCGGCCTGCGTGACCAGGCGCAAGCCGGGCGAGGGGGAGCTGTTCTCGCTTTCGCTGGCGTGGCGCACGGTGAAGTACGCCAAGACCTACTCGGTGGCACTGGCGGAGGGCCGCTATGTGGCGGCCATCAGCGCGGCCGAAAGCTCCACTTACGACGCGGTGCGCGGCGCGGCTTGGAAGATGCGCGACAAGCGCCATATCCTGCCGGGCGCGGGCCCGCTGGTGCTGGCCGCCGACGCGGCCCTGCCGCTCAAGACTTTGCAGGCGGCGCTCGCCGCCGGCGTGACGGCCGTGATCCAGCCCGGCGGCTGGCAGGACGACGAGGACTGCATCCGCCTCTGCGACGAGAAAGGCGCCGCCATGCTCTTCGCCGGCATCCGCCACTTCAGACACTAAGATTCTATCTCCAACTGTCCCGGTCCGGCTTGCCGCTCGCTCATAAGCGGCCGCGGCGGAAGAGGGCCTGCGGTCCTCCGCCGGCGGAGAACTCGTCGCGCACACAGTGCGCTCCTCAGACAATCTCCGCCGCCGCCCTAATGATAGGCGGTCCGCTACGGACCTTGGCCCTGCGGCCTAAAATCGCTCGCAGCAAGCCGGACCGGGACAGTCCCCCGGGGGCGTCTAAAGTGTTATAATTTTAGCTATGGAAACCACCGCGAAGACCAACTTCATCTACGAGCTGATTGACAAGGATAACGCGTCGGGCAGGTTCGAGGGCCGGGTGCATACCCGCTTTCCCCCGGAGCCCAACGGCTACCTGCATATCGGCCACGCCACCTCCATCATCCTGAACTCCGGCATCGCCCGGGCCTACAAGGGCAAGTTCAACCTGCGCTTCGACGACACCAACCCCTCCAAGGAAGAGCAGGAATACGTGGATTCCATCGTAGAGGACGTTAAGTGGCTGGGCGGCGACTTCGAGGACCGGCTGTTCTTCGCCTCAGACTATTTCCCGCAGATGTACGACTGGGCCATGCAGCTGGTGAAGGCCGGCAAGGCCTATGTCTGCGACCTCACCGCCGACGAGGTGCGCGCGCACCGCGGCGCCCCCGGCGAGCCCGGCAAGGATTCCCCGTTCCGCGGCCGCTCCGTAGAGGAGAACGCGGACCTGTTCGAGCGCATGCGGAAGGGGGAATTCCCCGACGGCAGCCGCACCCTGCGCGCCAAGATAGACATGGCGCACCCCAACCTGAACATGCGCGACCCCGTGATGTACCGCATCCTGCACGCCGAGCACCACCGCCAGGGCGATAAGTGGTGCATCTACCCCATGTACGACTGGGCCCACGGCCTGGAAGATTCCATAGAGAAGATCACCCATTCCATCTGCACCCTGGAGTTCGAGGACCACCGCCCGCTTTACGACTGGTTCCTCGACCAGCTGGGCATCTACCACCCCCAGCAGATAGAGTTCGCCCGCCGCACGCTGGGCAACACCATCACCAGCAAGCGCAAGCTGCTGGAACTGGTCAAGGACGGGCACGTCGAGGGCTGGGACGACCCCCGCATGCCCACGGTCTCCGGCTACCGCCGCCGCGGCTACACCGCCGCTTCGCTGCGCGCCTTCTGCGACGAGGTGGGCATTTCCAGGGTGCCGGGCGTCTCCGACATCTGGGTGCTGGAGAACTCGCTGCGCAACGAGCTGAACAAGACCTCGCCGCGCCGGCTGGCCGTCCTGAAGCCGGTGAAAGTGGTGCTGACCAATTATCCCGAGGGGCAGACCGAGGAGATGGACCTCCTCAATAACCCCGAGGACGAGGCCGCCGGCACCCGCAAGGTGCCGTTCTGCCGCGAACTCTACATAGAGGCCGACGATTTCAAGGAAGTGCCGCCCAAGAAGTTCTTCCGCATGACCCCGGGCCAGGAAGTGCGCCTGCGCGCCGCCTACATAGTGAAGTGCGAGAGCGTGGTGAAGGACGCCGCCGGCAACGTGACCGAGGTGCGCTGCACCTACGACCCCGCCACCCGCGGCGGCGACGCCCCCGACGGCCGCAAGATAAAAGGCACGATCCACTGGGTTTCCGCCAAGCACGCCGTGCCCGCCAAAGTGCGCCTCTACGACGCGCTGTTCACTGCGCGCAGCCCCGAGGCCGTGCCGGAGGGGCATGATTACAAGGAAAACCTGAACCAGGCCTCGCTGGAAGTGCTGGAGCGGGCCATGCTGGAGCCTTCGCTCGCCGCCGCGGCGCCGGGCTCGCGCTACCAGTTCGAGCGGCTCGGTTATTTCTTCGCCGATCCCAAGGATTCCAAACCCGGCGCGCCGGTGTTCAACCGCACCGTCACGCTGAAGGATACCTGGGCCAAGATCGAGCAGAAAGGAGCGCCCGGACAGCCGGCCTGACATGAAGCGCATCAAGAGCGTTATCCTGTTCTACAACTCCAAGCGGCGCAAGGCCATCGCCTACTCCGCCGCCATCGAGCGCCGCCTGCGCTCGGGCGGGGCCAGGGTGCAGAAGGTCTGCGTCAACGACCCCGCCCGCGAGCTGGGCCAGGCCGACGCGGCCGTGGCCGTGGGCGGCGACGGCACGGTGCTTTACGCCGCGCGCCACGTGATCTCCCGGGGGATCCCGGTGCTGGGCATCAACGCCGGCGGCCTGGGCTTCCTGAGCGGCCTGGAGCAGAAGGAGTTCCTCAAGAGCGCCGACGCCTTCCTGGCCGGCAAGTTCTCCAAGGCCAAGCGCTCGCTGCTGTCCGTCAGCGTCAAGCGCGGGACCAAGACCGTCTTTGGCCCGCAGCCAGCGCTCAACGATTGCGTGATGCGCAACCCGGAGGCCCGCGCCTTCCAGCTGCGCGCCTGCTTCGGCGGGCAGCTCCTGTCCGACTATTTCGGCGACGGCCTGATAGTGTCCACACCCACCGGCTCCACCGCCTACAGCCTGGCCGCCTCCGGGCCTATCGTGATGCCCGACCTGGAGGTGTTCCTGCTGTCGCCCATCTGCCCGCACACGCTGACGCACCGGCCCATAGCCCTGTCCGCCGCCAAGGAGCTTGAGGTTACGGTGAGGCAGGGCTCGTACGCGCCGCAGGCGCTGTCGCTCGCCATCGACGGCCAGGAGAACTTCGGCCTGGAGCCCGGCGACACGGTGCTGGTCTCGCGCCATCCGCGCAGCTTCGAGCTGCTGGTCCCGGCGGGCTTCTCCTATTTCGATATCCTGAGGCGCAAGCTGAGCTGGGGCGAGAGATAGTCGGGAGGGATATTGCTCCGACCGACCGGACTGCAGGGAACCGTTGGCCGTCTGTTGAGCATAGCTCTTGATACGGCACGGGCATAGCCCAGCGCGGTTCCCCCCGCCAGGGGAAATTATGGCGGGGCCCCCTTCCCCAACGGTCGTTCGGAACAATACCCCTCCCTCCTCGGGCATCGTAGTGGAGGGGAACTTTAGATGCTGAAAAAACTTTCCATCAGGAACTTCGCCGTCATAGACACCCTCGACCTGGAGCCGGGGCCGGGGCTCAACATCTTCACCGGCGAGACCGGCGCCGGCAAGTCCATCATCATCTCCGCGCTGGGCTTTTTGCTGGGCGAGCGCTCCGGATCGGACATCCTGCGCCCCGGCGCCGCTTCGGCCGAGGTGGAGGGGGAGTTCCTGGCGGAGAACCTGCCGCCGAAGCTGGCCGAGCGCTGGTCCGTCAAGGCCGGCGCGGTCAGGATCAAACGCCAGGCGGACCCGAAGGGCCGCACCCGAGCCGCCGTGAACGGCGCCCCCGCGGCGCTGGCCCAGCTGTCCGAGCTGGGCGGCTACCTGGTGGATTTCCACGGGCAGAACGAGCACCAGAGCCTGCTCAAGCCCGAGACGCAGCGCGGCCTGCTCGACCGCTACGGCAGGCTGGAGAAGGAAGCGAAGGCCGTGGAGGAAGCCTGGGCCGCGGCCCGCGCCCTCGAGGACGCGCTCAGCGCCGTCTCGATGTCTGAGGACGAGCGCGCCCGCCTGCTGGACCTCTACCGCTTCCAGCTCGCCGAGATAGAGTCGGCCAACCTGAAGGAAGGCGAGGAGGAGGAGCTGGAAACCCTCTGGCCGCGCCTGAAGAATTCCGAGAAGCTCTTCAACCTGTCCGGCGACGCCCATGCCCTGGTGGACGACGCCGCCGGCGGGGCGGAAAAGGCGCTGGAAAAACTGAAGGCCCTGGCCGCCATAGACCCCACGGCCGACGCCCTGGCCGCCCGCCTGGCCTCCGCCGCCATCGAACTGCGCGACCTGTCCGGCGAGCTGCGCTCGTACGGCAAGGGCGTGCATAGCGACCCCGGCGAGGTGGACAGAGTGCTGTCGCGCCTGGAAAAATTCAAGACCCTCAAAAAGAAATACGGCGCCGACATCCCGGCCGTGCTGGCCAAAGGGGCGGAGCTGCGCTCCAAGCTGGGCGGCCTGGAAGACCTTACGCTAGACCGCTCCGAGCTGGAGAAAAAACTGGCCGCCGCCCGCGCCAGGCTGGAGAAGCTCGCTTCCTCCCTGCACGACAAGCGCGTCTCCGCCGCCGCCAAGCTGTCGGCCGAGATCCTCAGGGAGGCCGGGGGGCTCGGCTTCAAGCAGGTCCGCTTCTCCGTGGACGCGGCCTACGACGAGGCGGCCATCACCTCTTCGGGCGGCGACTCGGTGGAATACCTTTTCACGGCCAACCCCGGCTACCCGCTGCGGCCGCTGCGCTACACGGCCTCCGGCGGCGAGATGGCCCGCATCATGCTGGCGCTCAAGACCGCGCTGTCCAGGGCCGACCAGATCGGCGCGCAGGTCTTCGACGAGGTGGACGCCGGCGTGGGCGCCGTGACCGGCCGGCTGGTGGGGGAAAAGCTGGCCCGCCTGGCCGCCGATAAACAGATCTTCTGCATCACCCACCTGCCGCAGGTGGCCGCCTTCGGCTCGGCGCATTATTTCGTGGAGAAGGACGTGAAGGCCGGCGTGGCCGCCGCCTCCGTGCGCCTCCTCGGCGCCGACGCCCGGGAGCGCGAGATCGCCCGCATGCTGGGCGGCAAGCGGCAATCCACCGACCTCGGCCTCAAGCACGCCCGGGAGCTCCTCTCGGAGTCCCGCAAGTAACCGCCCGCTTCGGCAGACATCGATCCGCAACAACGGCCTGCTATAACATCCCCGGGCGGTTTTGGCGGGGGGCGGCGCGTAACAAAATTGCCACAAGTTTGTATCAAATTCTAAATACATAGTTGGTAAACTTTTCATAGCAAGACCTATGAAATACTGGTTCTACTCGGAAGGCAATATCCTCGGACCCTACGAGCCGGCAGAAATGCTGGCCCTGCCCGCTTTCGCCGAGGAAAGCCTGGTCTGCCCCGAAAGCTGCACCGGCGACAACCCCGGCGACTGGCGCCCCGCCTCGCAGGTGGCCGAGATAGGCGCCGCTCTCAGCGTGGGCTCGGGCCGCATGGTGGCCGCCGGCCCACTGTCCGCCTCCTACGAGCTGGAGACCGGCTTCAGCTCCTCCGTAAGCTATTTCGAGAACAGGGAACCCTCCCCGACCGGCGGCTACGGCGAATTGCTGGGCGCGATAGACAATATCCTGGGCGCCTATAAAGAGACCGCAGCGCCCGAGGGCAAAGCCCCCGAGACCGATTACGATTTTGCGGAAAAGTTCGACATCCGCCTCTCCCGCATCCAGGAAGAGCTGGAAGCCGCCCGCTGGGAAAAGAACCTGCTCCTCGAGAAGATCCGCATGAAGGAGCAGGAGGACAAGAAGAACCGGGCCCGCATAGAGGAACTGGAAGCGCGCCTGAAGGGCGAGGCCGGCAAGCGGGGGGAGAACGCCAGGGAAATAGAGCAGGTCCGCCACCTTTCCGACCTCAAAGAGAAGGCTGACACCCTCCGCCAGATAGAGGAGATAAAGAAAGAAGAACTGGCCATGAAGGAAGAAGCGGCCAGGGACGCCGCCGCCGCCGCGCCGGCTCCCGCGCCCGCCGACGCGCCCGCTCAGCAGGCCCGCGGGTTCAAGCCCACCGAGCTGACCGCCCCCAGGATAGAGGCCGTAGAGCAGCAGGCCGCCCCCGACCTGCCGATCGAGGCCATAGAGGTAAAAGCTTTCAAGAGCATAAAGCGCGGGGCGGAAATAAAGCTGGAGAGCGCCATCGGCAAAGAGCTCAAGGAAGAGGCCGAGGACGATCCCGGCCTGACCAGCCGCAAGCTCAAGAGCCTGGGCCAGACCCAGGCGCCCGCCTACGTCTACGGCTCCCATTACGACAAGCCGCTGCCCGGCCCCGAAGCCGCGCCCGCCGGCGCCTTCAAGCCGGAGGCCCTCGACCCCCTGCCCCAGCAGGCCGGCGGCCTGGTTTACGATTTTACCGTGGTCACCTCCAGGCCCGACGTGCAGCAGTTCCAGATAGAGCCCCGCCAGGAGGCCGCGCCCGCAGAGCCCCGCCCCGTCAAGCCGCCCACTTACGATTTCGGCGTGCAGCAGCCTGCGCCCACTCCCGCGCCCGCTCCCGCCCCGGCGCCCCAGCAGGGGTACCAGTTCCCTCCGGTGCAGCACCAGGCGCCCGCTCCCGCCCCCGCGCCGGCCCTGCAGCCGCAGCACACTTTCCAGTTCGCCGGTTCTCAGCCCGCCCCGGCGGCGCAGCCGCAGCATACCTTCCAGTTCCCCGGAGCGCAGCCCGCCCCGGCGCCGCAGGCCCAGCCCGTGCCCGCTCCCGCCCCGGCCGCCGCCCCTCTCGAAAAAGCGGCCGTCGCGGCCCCCGACTCCCCTGACAAGACCCTCCGCATGCCGGTCTCCGCGGCCAAGGCCAAGGCAGACGCCAAAGCCTCGCCCGACAAGCCCAAAAGGAAGGGCGGCCGCACCGCCTTCGTGGCCGTGCTCGTGATCTTCGGTTCCATCGCCGCCGGCGGCCTGGGCTACTTCTTCATGGGCGAAGGCGGCGGCTTCCCCGGCCTTTCCAAGATGATCCCCACCGGCAAGGTGCCTTCCGGCATGACCTCGCAGACCGAGGCCCAGCCCGCCGGCGAGCCCGCCCCCGAGCAGGCGGCCCCCGAGCAGACGGCGCCCGAGCAGCCCGCGCCCGCGCAGCAGGCCGCCCCCAAGCCGGCCGCGCCCGGCCCGCAGCCCGCCAACGAAAATATCAAGAAGGCGCTGGATATCGTAAAGAACTACAAGCTCTCCGGCGGCCGCGGCACCATCGCCTCCTGGTTCGCCAACTCCTTCCTCAGCGGCAGCGGCGGCGACAACGAGGAGTGGACCGCCACCCCGCTGCACGGCGACAGCCTGGTGGTGCAGTACCGCCTGCTCCGCCCCAGGCAGGAACCCCTGATCTACCAGTTCGAAGTGGACGCCGCCAAGCTCGACATCGTGCGCGGCATCAACAACAACGCGATAGAGCTGCTGGACCTCTCCGGCAAGGACAAGACGGCCAGCGCCGCGCCGGCCAAGAAGCAGGCCAAACCCAAGGTCCGCAAGCCCGCGCGCTCCAAAGAACTCCCGATCCTGCCGCTGCCGGACGCGCCCGCGGGCCAGGCCGGCGACCAGGACCCGACCGGGTTCGAGAATCCGCAGGCCGAAGGCTCCGAGCAGGTGAAGTACCTCAAGGCGCAGGAATCCGACGAAGAGCTGTTCTGACGGCGGCGGGGGGAAGATTGAGCCGAACTTGAGCCAACCCCGGCCGGAGATTTTGTAATATATAGATATCAACGCGGCCCGCAGCAGGGCCGCGGCCAAAACATGTCCGAAAAAGGCATATCCGTTAACATTTCAAGGCGCCTCGGGGAGATGCTCGTGTCCTCGGGCCTCATCACGTCCGCGCAGCTGACCGAAGTGCTGGACATGCAGCGCACCAGCGGGGGCAAGCTGGGCCAGCTGCTGGTGCATAAGAAATTTATCGACGAGCGCAAGCTCCTGGAGTTCCTCAGCAAACAGTTCGGCATCGAGTTCGTGGACCTGCAGGTCACGACTATACCGCCGGATGTCATCAAGATCATTCCCGAGAATATCGCCCGCCGCTACGGCCTGATCGCCGTGGCCAAGACCGAGAACAAGCTGAAGGTCGCGATGGAGGACCCCCTGAACATCGTGGTCCTCGACGACCTGAAGATGATGACCGGCTACGACATCAAGCCGGTCTTTGGCGCGGAGTCGGATATCAGCGCGGCGATAGACAAGAACTACGGGGTCAAGACCGCCAAGGAAGCGCTCGACGACATCCTCATGAAGACCACGCAGGGCACCACCGACGTGTCCCTGGTGGAGGAAGACGCCAACAAGGGCGGCGGCGACGACCTGATCTCGCTGGAGGCCACCGGCGAGGCCGCGCCGATAGTGAAGATGGTGAACCTCATCATCTCCAGCGCCATTAAGGCCCACGCCTCCGACATCCACATCGAGCCGACCTACAAGGAGACCAAGGTCCGCTTCCGCATCGACGGCGTGCTGCACGCGCAGCCCTCGCCCCCCAAGAAATTCCACAACGCCATCATCAGCCGCCTCAAGATCATGTCCACGCTGGACATCTCCGAGCGCCGCCTGCCGCAGGACGGCCGCACCAAGCTCAAGATAGAGGACCACGAGATCGACCTGCGCGTATCCATCCTGCCGTGCGGCCCCGGCGAGAAGGTGGTCATGCGTATCCTGGACTCCTCCGGCCTCAAGCTGCGGCTCGAGGACCTGGGCATGGAGCCCGAGAACCTTGCCATCTTCGCCAAGTGCCTCAAGGCCCCGCACGGCATCAACCTGGTGACGGGCCCGACGGGTTCCGGCAAGTCCACCACCCTTTACTCCGCCCTCGCCACGCTCAACGACCCCGACGTCAACATCGTCACCATCGAGGACCCTATAGAATACCAGCTGGAGGGCATCAACCAGGTGATGGTCAACAACGACGTGGGCCTGACCTTCGCGGCCGGCCTGCGCTCCTTCCTGCGCCAGGACCCAGACGTCATCATGGTGGGCGAGATCCGCGATTTTGAGACCATGTCCACGGCCATCAATGCCGCCATGACCGGCCACCTGGTCTTCTCCACGCTGCACACCAACGACGCCCCCGGCGCCATCGCCCGCATCGGCATGATGGGCATAGAGCCGTTTTTAACCTCGTCCACGCTGCTGATGGTGGTGGCGCAGCGCCTGGTGCGCGGCATCTGCAAGAACTGCAAGGAAACCTACGAGGTGGCCCCGGAACTGCTGGTCAGCCTGGGGGTGCCCAAGGCGCTCCTTGATAATAATATTAAAAATGGTAAAATTACGCTGTCGAGGGGCAGGGGCTGCGACATCTGCGCCAAGACCGGCTATAAAGGCCGCATGGGCATCCATGAAATACTCGAAGTCAACGACGCGATCCGGGCGCTTATCATAGAGAAGGCTCATACCTCCAAGATCAAGGAGGCAGGGCGCAAGAACGGCATGATAACGCTGCGGGAATCGGCGCTGCGCAAACTTTTTACGGGAGCGACCACGGTGGAGGAAGTCATCCGCGTCACCGGGTCCGACGTCGACTGAATTTCAGCCTTTCTACAGGAGCACAAAACCTATGGTAACAATGAGCGAGCTGTTCATAATGATGCACGAGAAGAACGCCTCGGACATCCACATCACCGCCGGCGCCACCCCGATGCTCCGCATAGACGGCGACCTGATCCAGACCCCTTTCGAGAAGCTCACCCCCGAGATGTGCCAGACCCTGATCTTCTCGCTGATGACCGACGCGCAGCGCCAGCGCTTCGAGGCCACCAACGAGCTGGACTTCGCCTTCGGCATCAAGGGCATGGGCCGCCTGCGCATGAACGCCTACCGCCAGCGCGGCGTGGTCGGCGCGGCCATCCGCTCTATCCCTTCCAAGTACAAGACTTTCGACGAGCTGAACCTGCCGCCCGTGGTCTATGAGCTGATGAAGATGACCAAGGGCCTGCTGCTCATCACCGGCCCCACCGGCTCCGGCAAGTCCACGACGCTCGCGTCGATGATAGACTACCTGAACGAGCACCGCAATTACCATATCATCACGGTGGAAGACCCCATCGAGTACGTGCACACGCACAAGAAGAGCATCGTCAACCAGCGCGAAGTAGGCGCCGACACCGAGACCTTCGGCGCGGCCCTGCGCCACGTGCTGCGGCAGGACCCCGACGTTATCCTCATCGGCGAGTTGCGCGACCTGGAGACCATCGGCGCGGCCCTTAACATCGCCGAAACCGGCCACCTGGTGTTCGCCACCCTGCACACCTCGGACGCCTCCCAGACCATCAACCGCATCATCGACGTGTTCCCGCCGCACCAGCAGGAGCAGATCCGCGTGCAGCTGTCTTTCGTGCTGCAGGGCGTGTTCGCCCAGCAGCTGCTGCCCATGGCCAGCGGCACCGGCCGCACCCTCGCCTGCGAAGTGCTGATAGCCAACTCGGCCGTCCGCAACCTCATCCGCGAGCAGAAGATCGAGCAGATCCCGACCATCATCCAGACCGGCGGCAAGTTCGGCATGGTCACCATGAACCAGTCGCTCGTCGAGCTTTACAAGAAGCAGAAGATCAGCTACCAGGAAGCCGTGACCCGCTCCGCGGACCCCGAGGACCTGAAGAAGCTGCTGCAGAAGTCGCTGTCGACTACCGGCTGATAACGCGGGGACGGGGGAAAAAGCCGAATGCTATTCGCCTATAAAGCCAAGGACCCTTCCGGCAAAGCCGTCGAGGGCAACGTAGAAGCGGCCGACGAAAAAGCGGCGATGGCGCGCCTGCGCTCGCAGCGGCTTTCCGTCACCGAGATGAAGGCCGGCAAGGGCCCCAAGCAGGGCAAGAAGGGCGGCAAGATAGACAACAAGGACGTCGTCATCTTCTCGCGTCAGCTCTCCACCCTGGTCTCCTCCGGCGTGCCGATAGTTCAGGGCCTCACTATCCTCAGCGAGCAGGCCGAAGCCCCTAATTTCAAGCTGGTCCTCAACAACCTGCGCACCGACATCGAGGCTGGCCTCTCCATCGCCGACGGCATGAAGAAGCACCCCAACGCCTTCACCGAGCTGTACGTGGCCATGATCCGCGCCGGCGAGGTGGGCGGTATCCTGGACACCATCCTGGAGCGCCTGTCCGCCTACCTGGAGGCCAACGAGGCCCTCAAGGGCAAGGTCAAGAGCGCGCTGATGTACCCCATCGTCGTGTTCGGCGCCGCCGGCCTGATCACCATCTTCCTGATAGTCTTCGTGATCCCGATCTTCAAGGACATCTTCGCGGGCTTCGGCGCCAAGCTGCCGTTCATCACGCAGATGCTCATCGATATCTCGGATTTCCTGCGCAACTACCTGGTCTACCTGCTCCCGCCCGGCGCGCTGGGTGTCTGGCTGTTCAAGAAATGGATGAAGACCGAGAAGGGCCAGTGGAAGATAGACGAGATCTCCCTGAAGCTGCCGATCTTCGGCATCCTGCTCAAGAAGGTGGCCGTGGCCAAGTTCAGCCGCACGCTGGGCACGCTCATCAAGTCCGGCGTGCCGATCCTGCAGGGCCTGGAGACGGTCTCCAAGACGGCGGGCAATAAGGTCATCGAGAAAGCCATCGACAGCAGCCGCGACTCCATCAAGGAGGGCGGCCGCATCTCGGACCCGCTCAAGAAGGCCGGCATTTTCCCGCCGATGGTCATCCAGATGATCAGCGTCGGAGAGGAGACGGGCAGCCTCGACAACATGCTCACCAAGATCGCCGACTTCTACGACACCGAAGTCGACACCGCCGTGAAGGGCCTCACCTCCATGCTCGAGCCGCTCATCATGATCTTCCTCGGCATCGTCATCGGCACCATCGTCATAGCCATGTTCATGCCCATGTTCAGCCTCGGCGAAATGGTCGGCTAACCCGCGCCGCCGAAAAAGAAAGCCCGGGACCTCCCGGGCTTTTTCTTTCGGCTGCCGCCCGGCTTACAGGGCTTTCTCCTTCTTCAGCAGGGCCAGCTTGGCCTTCAGACCGCCGGGGGCCGAGAAGCCGCCCAGCGTGCCGTCGGCCTTGATGACCCGGTGGCAGGGCACGACGGGCGCGAAAGGGTTCTTCCCCAGGGCAGAGCCCACCGCGCGCACGGCGCCCGGTTTCCCTATCCGCTCCGCAATCCACTTGTAGCTGCGCGTCTGTCCCTCCGGGATGCTCATGCACGCCTTCCACACCGCCCTCTGGAACGGCGTGTAAGCCTTCATCTTTTCAAGAATTTCCTTTTTATTCATTTTATTTTCTCCAGCTTCGGGATCACTGACCGTTAGGTTCCACTAGGTGCCGCCCGTGTCGGGTTAGCAAAACCCTCGTGAGGCCCGAGCTTGCATAAGCGCGAGGGCCGAATGGGGAGTGAGCGCACGGTGTGCGCGAACGCGTTTTGCGTTCCGACACGGGCGGCGCCTGGAAAATTTATTCGGCCAATTCAGACTTCCCTCTCAACTTTCTGTGGTAAGTGATGCCGAAGCGGTGCGCCTCGTCGCGCAGCGCCTGCAGCAGCCGCAGCCCCGGGTGCGCCCGGTCCAGCAGCAGCGGCCGCGCCCGGCGGGGGGAATAGATCTCCTCCAGCCGCTTGGCCAGGCTGATCACCTCCACCTTCACCCTGGCCGCCCCGATGGCCTTCATCGCCGCGGCCAGCTGCCCCGGCCCGCCGTCTATCACCAGCAGGTCCGGCAGCTCCTCGCCGCGCTTCTTTATCTGCGCCAGCCGGCGCCCCACTATCTCCTCTATCATCGCGAAATCGTCGGAGCCGCCGGGGGCGTTCTCGAACTTGATCCTGTAGCGGCGGTAATGGGCGGTATTCTTCTCGCCGCCAGTAAAACAGACGGAGGAGCCCACCGCCTGCCGCCCGAAGAGGCTTGAGGTATCGAAGCACTCTATGTGCGCCGGCGGGCGGGCGAGTCCCAGCGCTTCCTTGAGCGCCGTCACCGCGCCGGTGCGCCCGACGGCCTTCTCCATGAAATCCGGCTCCAGCTGCCCCACCAGCACCCGCTCTTCCATGTGCGTGAAGGCGTTCAGGAAATCCCGGTACGACGCCGCTTCCTCGAAGGCCAGAGCCGCGGAGGCCTGCTCCATCTTGACCGTGAACTCACGGCGCAGCTTGCGGTAGTCGCCCTTCAGAAAATCAGCCACGCGCCGGGCCAGCGCCTGGTAAGCCTCCCGCGAGATCTTCCCGGCGCAGGGGGCCGTGCACTGCCCGGTGTGGTAGTACAGGCAGGCCTTGATCTTCCGTTCCGCCAGCGGCTCGGCGAGCGAGAACTTCCAGCGGCAGAAACGGAGGTGGATGAACTTTATGCGGGTCAGGTAGCCGAGGAGCTTCCGCAGCGGCTCCACCTTGGGGAACGGGCCAAAGTAGAGCCCGCCGTCCTTCAGCTTGCGGCGGGTGAAGAAGAGCCTTGGGAAATCCTCCCTGGTTATCTCTATGTAGGGATAGGACTTGGAGTCCTTCCACATCTCGTTGAAGAAGGGCTGCAGCTTGTGTATCAGCTGCCGCTCCGTCAGCAGCGCCTCCCGCTCGCTGGCGGAGGCCACGTAGTCTATGCGCCGGATCAGCGCCACCAGGTTGGGGATCTTGCGGCGGGTGTCCGCCGGGGTCTTGCCGAAGTACTGGCCCACGCGGGAGCGCAGGTCCTTGGCCTTGCCGACGTAAAGCACCGTGCCGGCGGCGTCGCGCATCAGGTAGACGCCGGGGCCGGCCGGCAGGTGGGACAGGTCCATCAGAACCTCCCGCCCGTCACCAGCCGGCGCTCGGCCACGCCCAGCAGGCGCAGCCCGGAGAAATAGACGAGCACGGCCGCGGGCACCGCGGCGGCGGTAACCGCCAGCGGGCCCGCCGGGGCCAGGGCCAGAGTCAGCCCGTAGGCCGCGGCGGCGGCGGCGGCCGCGCACAGCGCGGGGCGGCCGAGCGGCAGGTCGGAGAAGGGTTCGAAGCCCGCGTGGCGGCGCAGTTCGTACAGGAAGGCGCTCGCGGCGGCCCAGGAGCTCAGTGAAGTGGCCAGCATCAGCCCGCCCGCCCCCAGGCGTCCCATCAGCGCCGCGCAGAGCGCCGCGTTCAGCGCCAGCTGGGCGCTGATGATGACCAGCGGCGGGCGCTGCCGACCCAGCGCGTAGAGCGAGGAGGCCGCCACCTTGTTGATGCCGTAGGCCGGCAGCCCGAGCGCCAGCCAGGTCAGCGCCCGCGCTGTGACCGCGCTGGCCTCCGGCGTGAAGCGCCCGTGCTCGAACAGGGCCCGGCAGACCGGCAGGGCCGTCGCCATTATCCCGGCGGCGGCCGGCAGCAGGATCAGCCAGGAGGCGGCCATGGCGTCCTTCAGGTGCCGCCGGAAACCTTCCATGTCCCCGGCGGCGCTGCGGCCGGCGAGCTCGGGCAGGGAAGCGGTAGCGGCGGCCGCGGCGAAGAGCGAGACCGGGAACTGCGCCAGGCGCGCTGCGTTGTAGATGGCCGTGATGGAGCCGGCCGGCAGGAAGCTGGCGTAGACGGTATTGATCAGCAGGGAGATCTGGTCCTGCCCGAGGGTGACCGCCGCGGGGGCCGCCGCCAGCAGCGCGGCCCCGGCGGAAAGGTCTTTAAAGGGGTTTGTGAACCTGAGCCCGTAGCCCGCTTTGAACAGCAGGGGCAGCAGCAGCAGCGCCTGCAGCAGGCCTGACGCCGAGGCCGCCGCCGCCAGCGCTATTATCCTGCTGAGCTCGTCCTGGCGGTACAGGAAGCCGGCCTTGAACGCCAGCAGCAGCGCGATCAGGGCCAGCGAGAAGACCGCCGGGGCCAGCGCCGGCAGGAAGAACTTCCTGGCCGAGTTCAGAGCCGCGGTAAAAAGCGCGGAGACGTTCACGAACACTAGCTGCGGCATCATCACAGCCGCCAGCAGGGAGGTAAGCGCGAACTTTTCCGGGTCGGAGCGGAACCCCCAGGCCGTCAGCAGCGCGAACTGGTCCCGGAAGAGGATGCCGGCGGCCGCGAGCAGCGCCGACAGCGCGAAGATCACGGTCCAGGCCGAGGCGAAGAAAGCCCGCCGGCTTTCGGGCCCGCGGAGCTTCTCGGCCTCCAGCCGCGGGATGAAGACGGCGTTCAGCGCGCCTTCCCCGGCCGTGCGCCGGAAGACGTTCATCAGCCGGAAGGCGGCGTAATAGGCGTCGGCCAGGGAGCCTGCGCCGAACACGGCCACCAGCAGGGCGTCGCGGACATAGCCCAGCACCTTGTTCACCAGGTTGGCGGCCGTCAGGCCGGCCATGCCCCTGGCGAAGCCGGTTTCATTGCCCGCATTTGCTTTTTCCGACATAGAATGATAGACTGTATATACTATGGCAAAACTCAAGACCGGAAGACATACCAGCGCTATCAAAGCCTGGCGCAAATCTGAAAAGCTGGCCGCCAAGAACCGCGGCATGAAGACCAGGATCCACGACACCTCCAAGGACTTCTCCGCGCTCGTCGCGAAGAAGGACATGGAGAACGCGCAGAAGATGCTGCCCAAAGCTTACTCGCTGCTCGACAAAGCCGCGAAAAGCGGAACGCTGCACTGGAAGACCGCCGCGCGCAAGAAGTCCCGCCTGGCCGCGCGCATCAAGACGATAGCGCAGAACCCTTCCGTAAAATAACTTTCCCTTAAAAGAAAGAACGAACCCCGGAGCAGTCGGCCGGGGTTTCGCTATTTCCCCGCCGTGAGCTCCTGCGCCAGCTGGCGCAGCAGGATGGCGGGGTCGCGCTTGGAGGAGGACTTCAGCAGTTCCTCCACCTCGAGGCAGCGGCGCAGCGAGCGGATAAGCTTGTCGTCGGACCAGGCGGCGGCGTCGCGCAGCGCGTTGTTGAACTGCCACGGGGACAGGCCCGCCTGGTAGGAGGCCGCCGCGCCCTCGTTGGCCAGCCGCTTCACTTTCAGCAGCTTCTCCACCGTTCTCGACAGCTGCGAGAGCAGGGCCAGGGGCTCGGCCCCGGAGGCCAGCATGCCGTTGAGGGCCTCGGCGGCCTGGGCCGCCCTGCGGGCGCCTACGGCGTTGGCCAGTTCGAAAGGGTTCTTGACGCGTGAGAAGCCCGCCAGGGCCAGCGCGTCCTCGGGGCTGAAAAAGCGGTCCTGGCCGTGCATGTAAAGGGCTATCTTTTCCGTTTCCCCGTCCAACGTGACCGAATCGGTCCCTAGCAGCTCTACCAGCAGCTCCAGCGCCGCGCCGTCGGCCTTTACGCCGCGCGCCAGCAGCCCGGAATTGACGTGGTTGACCGCCTCCGCGGGCTTCATCGGCGCGAAATCCGCCAGCGCGCAGTCGCTCGCCAGAGCGGCGGGCAGCGGGTCGGTCTTTTCTCGCGGCCAATCCGCCAGCAGCACAAGGGTTGCGCTGGGGCAGGGATTCTCCAGGTAGGCCAGCAGCTTCTTGAGCGGCTCTTTCTTGAGCTTTTCCGCGCGCTTGAGGACCACGAAGCGCACTTCGGCCAGCATCGGCGCGGTGCAGGCCTCGTCCAGCGCCTCGTCCATCTCGGCTGTCTCCGCGTCGCGCACGGAGAAGTTAAAGGACTCCGGCTTGAAGGCGGCCTCCAGCTTCTTGAGGGCGGCCTCCTTCATGGCGGTTTCCTCGCCGCAGAGGTAATAGACCGGCCGGGTCTTCTTCTTAGCCCATTCTTCGGCGAGGGCGCGCGGGGTGAGGGTCTGCATGGGTCAGGGGTTGGGGTTAACCGCGCCCGCCGGCAGCCTGTCCTGGTTGCCGGGCAGCCGCTTCTGCGAGGTGCTGGAGACGGAGCCGAAGCCGGAGACCGTGCGCAGCATCACGTCCTTGGCCAGGATCTCCCAGAGGGCCTCGCGGGCCTGCTCCTCGGTAAGGCCGCCGGGCAGGGTGGCCGCCGAGTACATCTTGGTCACCTGCAGCGCCGGCTCCTCCCAGAGGTAGCGGTTCTGCTCGCGGTCGAGCAGGCGCACGCCGGCAATGACGTTGAGCTTGTAGACGGTGGGCACCAGGTTCACGTCGTACTGTATCGGGGTCAGGATGTAGTGGCTGATCTCGCCCACCACCACGCCCTGCGCCGCGCTCTCGGGCGAGACCGTGTATTCCCCGTTCTTCAGGAACTCGTCTATGACCTTGAGGGTGATCTTCTCCTCCAGGCCGAACTGCTGCGTCTTGTTGGCGAACGGCCGTACCGCTATGCGCTTGATGTGCAGCGGCAGCTTCTGGTCCGCCGGCCGGTAGACTATGTCCGAGCTGCCCGCGCAGCCGGCCAGCGCTATCGCCGCCGCAAGAAATGCCAGTTTTCTCATAAGTCCTTGACCCCCGTTTCCGTCACTTTACCACTATGCTGACAAGGCGCCCCGGCACAAGTATGACCTTGACCACCGTCTTGCCCGCCGTATGCGGCGCCGCGGCCTCGAGGGCCAGGCGCTTGATCTCTTCCTGCGGCGTGGTTTCCTTCACGCGCAGCTTTTCCTTGAGCTTGCCGTTCACCTGTACCGGTATCTCTATGTCGCGCGAGGCTATCACGGACTTGTCCGCCTCGGGCCACGGGCGCGCCATCAGCGTGCCCTCGCCGCCGGCCAGCTCCCACATCTCGTCGGCGATATGCGGCGCGAACGGGTGCAGCAGCGTGATGAAGGCCTCGTAATCCTCGCGCGAGGTCTCCTTCTGCTCGGTCAGGCGGTTCAGGTAGATCATCAGCGCGGAGATGGCCGTGTTGAACTTGAGGGCCTCAATGTCCGCGCCCACTTTCTCAATGGTCTGGTGGCGCAGGATCAGGTCCGGCCCGGCCGCCGCGGCGTTACTCAGCGAATCCGCGCGCTCCAGGCCCCAGGTGTAGGCGCGCCGCAGGAAGCGGAACACGCCCTCTATGCCGCGGATGTTCCACGGCTTCGAATCCTCGAGCGGGCCCATGAACATCTCGTAGAGGCGGAACGCGTCGGCCCCGTAGCGCTGCACCACTTCGTCGGGGTTGATCACGTTCTTCTTGGACTTGGACATCTTCTCCACCACCGGCTTGAGCTTCTCGCCGTCGGCGGTGACCGCCGCTCCGTCTTCGGCGATGTCCAGCTCGCCGTAGCCGCGGTAGACGCCCTTGCCGTCGCGGTAAGCGTAGGCGAGTATCATGCCCTGGTGCACCAGTTTTCTGAAAGGCTCCTGGGTGGAGACGAAGCCCAGGTCGAAGAGCACCTTGTGCCAGAAGCGCGCGTAAAGCAGATGCAGCACGGCGTGCTCGGCGCCGCCGATGTAGAGGTCCACCGGCATCCAGGCCTTCTCCAGCTCCTTGTCCACGAAAGCGGAGGGATTTTTCGGGTCTATGAAGCGCAGGTAATACCAGCAGGAGCCGCCCCATTGCGGCATGGTGTTGGTCTCGCGCTTGCCGGGGCCGCCGCAGGAGGGACACGCCGTGTTCACCCAGGAATCTATCGCGGCCAGGGGGGATTCCCCGGTGCCGGTGGGCTCGTACTTCTCCACCTCCGGCAGAACGACGGGCAGGTCACCTTCCGGCACGGGCACTATGCCGCACTTGGGGCAATGCACCAGGGGTATGGGCTCGCCCCAGTAGCGCTGGCGCGAGAAGACCCAGTCGCGCAGTTTGAAGTTCACCTTGGCGCGGCCTATGCCTTTCTCGGCGAGCCACGCGGTGATCTTTTTCTTGGCCTCGGGGGTGGCCAGGCCGTCGATGATGCCGGAATTTATGGCGGTGCCGTCGCCGCAGAAGGCGCCCTCGCCTTTCCAGTCCGCCGGGGCTTTCAGCACTTCGATTATCTTCAGGCCGAACTTCACCGCGAACTCGTGGTCGCGGTCGTCGTGGGCGGGCACGGCCATGATGGCGCCGGTGCCGTAGGTGGTCAGCACGTAGTCGGCCGTCCAGATGGGCAGTTTCTCGCCGTTGACGGGGTTCACGGCGTAGGCGCCGGTGAAGACGCCGGTCTTGTCCTTGGCGAGCTCTGTGCGCTCCAGGTCGCTCTTGTTGCCGGCGGCGGCCACGTAGGCCTGCACCGCGGCTTTCTGTTCGGGCGAGGCCAGCTTGAGCGTCAGCGGGTGCTCCGGGGCGAGCACCATGTAGGTGGCGCCGTAGAGGGTGTCGGGCCGGGTGGTGAAGACGGTCAGCTTGCTCCCGTCTGGGAGCGCGAAGTCCACTTCAGCGCCCTCGGAGCGGCCTATCCAGTTCTCCTGCATCAGCCGGGTGGACTGCGGCCAGTCCGTGCCTGACAGGTCGGCCAGCAGGCGGTCGCCATAGGCGGTGATCTTCAGCATCCACTGCTTGAGGTTCTTCTTCTCTATGGGCGTTTCGCAGCGGTCGCATTTGCCCTGGAAGACCTCCTCGTTGGCCAGGCCGGTCTTGCACTTGGGGCACCAGTTTATCGGCCTGGTGTCCTCGTAGGCCAGGCCCTTCTTGAAAAGCTGCAGGAAGACCCACTGCGTCCACTTGTAGTAGGCCGGGTCGGTGGTGTTGAGCTCCCGCTCCCAGTCGTAGCTGAAGCCGAGCGAGTCTATCTGGCGCTTGAAAGTGGAGCAGTTCTTCTCCGTGGTAATGCGCGGATGCACGCCGGTGGAGATGGCGTAGTTCTCGGCGGGCAGGCCGAAGGCGTCCCAGCCCATCGGGTGCAGCACCTCGAAGCCCTTCATGCGCTTGTAGCGGCAGACGATGTCGGTGGCCGTGTAGCCCTCGGGGTGGCCCACGTGAAGGCCGTCGCCCGACGGGTAGGGGAACATGTCGAGGCAGTAGAACTTTGGCTTGCCGGGCAGGCGGGCGGTCTTGAAGGCGTTAGTCTCCTTCCAGCGCTTCTGCTGGCGGGCGTCTATTTCCTGGAAACTGCGGGCGTTGATCTCTGTTCTCACTTGAAGCCTCCGTACGGCCCTGGCTGCGCGGCTATGGCGCGCGTTAACGCGCGTATCTATATAATTCTATCAAAAATGCGGGGAGCGGGGCGGCGGCTAAGACCAGCCGCCCAGCAGCTTGTAGCGCAGCAGCACTTTCAGGACGTAGAGTTTGTTGGGAATGGCCCTGAACATGCGCACCAGCTGGAGCGGGCGCAGGTAGAAGCTGTAATCGGCCCAGTCCGCCAGCAGCGGGAAGAGCCAGGCCGGCACGGCGGAGAAGTTGTCGGAGAACTTGAAATAATTTGCCTTGCCCCCGGTGGTTATCCGCTTGGCGGTCAGGTCGAAAAGTTCAGTCCCGGGGCGCGGCGAAACGTAAAAGAAAGAGGCGAAATGGAAGGGCAGCTTGCGCGCGTACCCGGCCGTGGCCAGCAGCTCCCGCGCGGTCTCGCCCGGGAAGCCCAGCATGAAGAAGCCGCCGACCGTGATGCCTTGCGCGGCTGTGAACCGCACCATCGCGGCGGTCTTGTCCAGGTCCAGGTTCTTCTTTATCAGGCGCTGCAGCCTCGGCGAGGCCGACTCCACCGCGTAGAAGACCAGGTTGGTGCCGGCGGCCTTCATCTTGCGGACCAGCTCCTCGTCCATCCGGTCGGCGCGCAGCCCGTTGGGGAAGCACAGGTTGATTTTCAGGCCGCGCTCGACGATGCCGTCGCAGATGCGCTTGGCGCGGTCCAGGTCTATATTGAAGATGTCGTCGATGATCTCTATCTCTTCGGCGCCGTACTTCCGGACCAGCAGCTCCAGCTCGTCGAGCACGTCCTCCGGGGCGCGCAGGCGGGCTTTTTTTCCGAAGATGTTGTGGCAGTAGACGCAGTTGTACGGGCAGCCGCGCGAAGTGACCAGCGGCAGGGTCCGTTCCGACCTCGGGAAAGGGTTCATGGCGTGGCGGGTCCACGTGGTGAAATATTTGTCCAGGAGCGGCAGGTCCCAGGCCGGCCGCGCTATGGAGCCTATGTCCTCTATGATCGCGGCAGGGACGGGGGCCGCGGAGCCGGCGGGGCCGCGTGCCAGGCAGCCGGCGATGCCGGAAGTGTCCGCGCCGCTCGCCAGCGCCGCGGCCAGCTCGCAGAGCGCCCGTTCGCCCTCGCCGATGACGGCGAAGTCGGTGTGCGGGCAGGCCAGGGCCTCGGCCGGAGAGCTGGTCGGAAAGGGGCCGCCCAGGACCACGCGGCAGCCGGGCGCGTTCTCCTTGGCCAGGCGCGCGGCCATGAACACTTCCGAGGAGTCCAGGCTCATGCCGGTCACGCCCGCCAGGTCCGGGGCGAAGGCTTTTATGCGCGCGGCCAGCTCCTTGCGGTTCAGCCGCTCAACCCTGGCGTCCACCAGCCCGACCTCGGTAAAGCCGGCGCGCCGCAGCGCGCCCGCCAGGTAGAGCAGGCCTACGGGCACCAGCGCGTTGACCTGCCCGTTGAAGCAGTAGCGGGTGTTGGGCTGGATGAGTAGTATCTTCATGCCGGGCCGGGCGGTCAGAGCTTTTTCAGAAGGGCGGCGGTACGGGCGTTCATGCGGCGGCGCTGGGCGGGGGCGGCGTCGTCCCAGCCGGCCAGGTGCAGCGCGCCGTGCGCGGTCAGCACCAGCAGCTCGGTCAGCAGCGAGTGGCCCATGGCGCGCGCCTGCCTGGCCGCCACGGGAACGCAGATATAGATCTCGCCCCACGGAGAGCCGGGGACCGGCGCGGGGGGGAGGTTGAAGGCGATGACGTCGGTGAGCCGGTCCTTGGCCAGGAAGCGTCGGTTCAGCTTCTTTATGGCGGGAGCGCCCGTGTAGATTATATTGACCTGCCGGCGCGCGTGGCGGCCCAGGGCCAGCGCGGCGGCCTTCCTGAGGGCGGGCGCGGCGGCTTTGACCTCGGGCGGCGCGGCGTATTCGAAGAAGAGTTCAGGCATCGGGGTGCTCCCGCTCCCACCCGTCGTAGGCGGCGAGGATGTCTTTGACCAGGGCGTGGCGCGCCACGTCCTTCGCGTTGAAATTCACCACCTTCACGCCGGGCACTTTTTTCAGGATCTCGCGGGCGAGCACCAGGCCGGAGCGGGTCTTCTCCTTCAGGTCTATCTGCGTGACGTCGCCGGTGACGACCATGCGGGAGAATTGTCCCATGCGGGTCAGGAACATCTTCATCTGCTCGGGCAGGGTGTTCTGCGCCTCGTCGAGGATGATGAAGGCGTTCTCCAGCGTGCGGCCGCGCATGTAGGCCAGCGGCACGATCTCCACCACCTGGTCGGCGCGCAGCGAGCGGAACCGGTCCGGCCCCGCCAGGGCGTGGAAGGCGTCGTAGAGGGGGCGCAGGTAGGGGTCGACCTTCTCGGAGATGTCGCCGGGGAGGTAGCCCAGTTTCTCGCCGGCCTCCACTATGGGGCGGGTGAGGATGATGCGCTTGACCTCGCCGGCGCGCAGCGCGCGCAGCGCGCAGACGGCGGCCAGGTAGGTCTTGCCGGTGCCGGCCGGGCCCACGCCGAACACCAGGTCTTTGGAGAGGATGGCCTCGACGTATTTCTTCTGGTTGTCGGTGCGGGGGCGGATCAGGTCGCCGTAATGGGATTTGAAGAGGACGCCCTCCGGCAGCGGGACCTCTTCCCGTGGCCTCGCGTCCTCGGGGGCCAGGCGGGCGTTGTAGAAATCCTCCAGGGCCCCGCGCAGGGCGCGCAGCGCCTTCTCCACGGCCGCGGGAGAGCCCTTCAGGGTGAGGTCGGCGCTCTCGCTCTCGGGGTGGTGGCGCACGTAGACCTGCACGCGGTGCAGGCGCTCCAGCTCGCGCAGGCCTTCGTCCTGCGCGCCGAGCAGCAGCAGGATCTCCTCCCGGTTCTTGAGCTTGAATTTCCGGCCTTCCATATGTCCAGGGCGGGGCTCAGCCCCTCCGGTCTACTGCCACTTAGAGATGCCGCGCGGTATAACCACAATGCCGTCGGGATCGATATAATAACGCTGCGCGTCCTGGTCGGAGTTGTAGCCTATGGTGGTCTTGGCCTCTATGGTATTATGGCGGTCCATGATCACCTTCTTGAGGCGGCAGCCCGGCTTGATCTCGCAGGCGTCCATGATGATGCAGTCCTCGAGCTGGCACTTTTCGTGCACGGTCACGTCGTTGGCGAGGATGCAGCGCTTGAGCGAGGACTGGTGGATGTTGCAGCCGTCGGCCACCAGGCAGTCCTGCAGGTTGGACTCTATGATCTTGGTGGGCGAGGTGGTGTTGCGCGCGTCCTGGATGGGCCAGGCCTTGTTGTGGAGGTCCAGTTTGGGCTTGGCGCCCAGCAGGTCCATGTGGGTCTGCCAGAAGGATTCCAGCGTGCCTACGTCGCGCCAGTACGCCTTCTCCTCGTAGGCCTTCATGCCGGGCAGCGTCTGCTCGTTGAAGTTATAGCTGAAGACGCGGTAGCGCTTGAGGATGTTGGGCAGGATGGTCTTGCCGAAGTCCAACGCCGCGGTCTCGCCGGACTCCTCGTGCAGGATCTTGACCAGCGCGTCGTAGCTGAAGATGTAGTTGCCCATCGAGGCCAGCGCGGCGTTGGGATTGCCGGGCATCGGCTTGGGGTTCTTGGGCTTCTCCTCGAAGCCCGTGATGCGGTTCTTGGCGTCCACGACGACGGTGCCGAAGCGCGAGGCCTGCTTGAGGGGGACCGTGATGGCCGAGACCGTGACGTCGGCCTTGTTGGCCACGTGGGCGTCGATCATCTGGCGGATGTCCATGCGGTAGATGTGGTCGGCGCCGAAGATGGCCACCAGGTCCGGCTTGTAGTCGGTGATCAGGTTCAGGTTCTGCTTCACCGCGTCGGCCGTGCCGCGGTACCACATCTCGCCCAGGCGCATCTGCGGGGGCACGACGGTGATGAAGTGCTCCTTGGTGATGCCGCCGAGGTTCCACGTCGAGCGCAGGTACTCTATCAGCGACTGGGACATGTACTGCACCAGCACGTAGTTGGAGTAGATGCCCGAGTTGATGAAGTTGGAGAGCACGAAGTCGATGATGCGGTACTTCCCGCCGAACGGGACCGCCGGCTTTGACCGCTCCTTGGTCAGCGGGTAGAGCCGTTCCCCCTTGCCGCCCGCCATGATGATGCCTATGGTTTTCATTTGTGTAACCCCTTTGAGATCAGCTGATCGCGTCCATTATCTCCCGCAGGTCCCGGCCGAGGCACAGGAATACGGGCTTGTCTTCGCAGGTGTAATTCTTGATGCGCTGCAGGCGCAGCTCGTGCGTGGCCGCGGTGAGGTCTTCCAGCGACTTGGCCTCGCGGGCCACTATCAGGTCCGGCTCGTCGAGCCCGTAGGACAGGAAGAAGTTCTCCTGGATGTCGCGGTAGCGCGAGACCACCTGCGCGCGCTCGCCCATCAGCTTCTCGCGCTCGCCCTCGGACAGCTCGTACCAGGTGTGCGCCTTCACCACCGGGTGCAGCAGCATGAAGCGGTGCCGGCCGAAGGTGTCCTTGGGCAGGAAGCCGAACTCCAGGTCTTTCCTCGGGATGGCCGGGTCCGCCCCCGGGTGGACGCCCAGGTAACAGTAGGAGGGCGTGAAATACCGGCCCGCGCCGGAGGAGAAGGTGCGCGCGCCGACCTCCTGCAGGTAGGGCAGGTCGTCGGACATGCGCCAGATCAGGATGTCCGCGTCGGAGCGCAGGCCCGAGACCATGTAGGTCCGCAGGAACAGCTTCTCCTGCGCGGCGCCCACCATGTTCTCGAATTCCTGCTTGGCGGCGATCTTCTCGTTGGAGATCAGCCGGCGGAACTCGGGCTGCAGCTTGACCAGCATGAAGCTGGAGTAAATGTTAGCGGTCTTTTTTGCTTTTTCCATCTTTGGCCTCCGGGCTCCGCGCCGCCGTGAACGGGGGCTCCAGGTACAGGGAGCTGTGCCCGAGTATCTCCGTCTCTTCCGCCGTCTCCAGGCCGGTGGTGATCTCGGTCACCAGGAAGCGCCTGCCGCCGGCGTCTATGATATGCCCCCGGGGCACCAGCATGGCGTTCGAGCTCTTGCCTATGAAAAGCTGCCCGTCGAACTGCTCGCCTATCTTGACGCCGTTCTTGAGGTCGGTGACCTCCAGCCAGAGGCGGTTGAGGCCCTGCGAGTTCTTGACGCGCAGGAAATTCACCAGCGTGGTGTCGAATTCCGCCTCGGTGCGCAGGTGCTTCACCTTGGCGGTCATGCCCGGCGCCAGCTTGGAGTAGAGCGTTTCGGTGTTCTTGCCGATGATCACCACTTTCTTGGCCACGGTGAACAGGCGGTCGCCCTTGTTGACGCGGGTCCGGGGCTCTATGTAGACGTTGGTCACCACGCCCTCGGTCTCGGGCTTGACCTCGGTGAAGCTGTAGACGTCCTGCCAGCGGCGCTCGGTCTGCTTGCGCGATTCCTCGGAGCTGGAGTCCAGCAGGGCCGCCATCTCGGTGGAGACCATGCGGGCCAGGATGTGCTTGGGCGTGACGAAGGCGAACATCTCGGTCTGCACTTCCTCCACGCGCCCGTCGAAGGGGGCGAAAATGTCGTAGGTCTCCTGGGCGGTGCTGATGCCGGTCACCGGCGTATAGACCACTATCTCGCCGGTGCGGATGTTGTGGCTGGGGGCGAGGTCCCACGGGGAGGCCTTCGGCGCTTCGGCCGCCGGGGCGGCCTTCGGCGCGGCTTTCTGCGCGGCGGCGCGCTTCGCCGGGGCGGCGGCGTGGGCCTGGGCTGCCAGCGCCAGGAGCAGCAGGGAATTAATGAGCTTTCTTTTCATTGAGTTTAGACCAGGCCTCCCAGGTCCACGGCATCCTGGCGCGGAACATCTCCTGGATGGCCTCGGCGTAGCGGCGGATCTCCCACTGCGCGTGGTCGTCGGCGCGCAGGCTGATGAAGTTCAGCAGGCTGCGCGCGTTGATGGTCCAGTGGAACTGGGTGTACTGCGCCACGGGCAGCACCATGCGCGCCATCTCGCGGGCCGCGCCGGCGTCCAGCAGCTCCTGGTAGGCGGCGTAGGAGGCCTTCACGGCCTTGTCGTAGAGCTCCAGCATCTTCTTCTGGTCCAGGTTCGAGGACGGCAGGGAGCCCTGGCGGTTGCTGCGGTCCTGCGCCCGGAAAACTTCGGGGAAGTAGAACTCGTCGTGCACCTCGGTATAGCGGGCCGAGATCTCGTTGTAGGAGGCTATGCGGTGGCGCATCCACTGCCGCGCCACGAAGATGGGGCACTTGATGTGGAACTGGAAGACCGAATGCTCGAAGGGGCTGAAATGGCCGTGCTCGAGCAGGTATTCCAGCAGCTTGCGGTCGGCCGCCTCGCCCTTGGACACGGAGCCGAAGGAAACGCGGGCCGAGTCCACCGCGCGCTGGTCGCCGCCCATGAAATCTATGAGTTTAACGAAACCCTTGTCCAGCACCCGGGAAAGGTCCCGGCCGGTTTGAAGTCCTGTGTCTGACATGAGCCCTCCGCGGAAAAATTTGAGAAACCCGGATAAAATTATATACTTTTCAAAGTCTTATTAAAAGGCCGCCATGAAAATAAAACTCACCGCCGACGGTTCCCGCCTGGCGCGCAGCCGCAGCCTGCGCTCCCTTGAAAAGATCATGAAAGTCCTGCTGAACCCCGGCGGCTGCCCCTGGGACCGCCGCCAGACCCACGCCACGCTGCTGAAATACCTGCGCGAGGAAGCCGGCGAGGTGAGCCAGGCCGTGCGCCGCAAGGACTGGCACAATCTCAGGGAAGAGCTGGGCGACGTGCTGCTGCAGGTGGTGTTCCACAGCGAGCTCGCCAGGCGCGCCGGCCGCTTTTCGCTGGCCGACGTGATAAAGACCGTGAATTCCAAGATGGTGCGCCGCCACCCGCACGTGTTCGGCGCGGGGGCCAAGCTGGATACGCCGGCGCAGGTGCTGCGCCAGTGGAAGATCATCAAGAAGGCGGAAAAAGCCAGGGCCGCCCGCAAGGCGAGCAAGTGAACTCACGCAGGCTGGCGCGCCTGATCCATCCCGGCTTCCGGTTCGGCCTCTCCGACCCGGAGCAGGCGGTGAAGCTCGCCGGGCTCGGAGTTGGCGGCTTCTGCTTTTACGGCGGCGAGGCGGGCGAGGTGAGGGAGCTTTCCCGCCGCCTGAAGGCCGCCAGCGAAACCCCGCTGCTGATCTCCTCCGACTACGAGAACGGCGCCGGCCAGCGCGCGCGCGGCGCCACCGACCTGCCCTCCAGCATGGCCATAGGCGCCTCGGGCTCCGAGGCCCTGGCCCGCCGCAAGGGCGAGATCACCGCGCTGGAGGCCCGCGCGCTCGGCGTGGACTGGGTCTTCGCGCCCGTGCTCGACCTGGCTACCCGCCCCGATAACCCCATAGTGAACGTACGCGCCTACGGCGCCGCCCCCGGGCTCGCCGCCAGGCTGGGGGAGGCTTTTATTTCCGGGCTGAACTCGCAGGGCGCGCTGGCCTGCGTAAAGCATTTCCCCGGTCACGGCGACACCTCGGCCGACTCCCACCTCGAGCTGCCCTCGGTGGGCAAGAACCTGTTCGCGCTGGAGGAGCTGGAGCTGCGGCCTTTCAAAGCGCTGGCCCGCCGGGCCGACGCCGTTATGGCCGCCCACCTGCTGCTGCCGGAACTGGACGCGGTCAATCCCGCCTCGCTTTCCAGGGAGATCCTGACCGGCCTGCTGCGCCGGCGGCTCGGCTACGCGGGGCTTATCGTCACCGACGCGCTGGAGATGAAGGCCGTCTCCGCCGACCCCGCGGCCGGCGTGAAGGCCTTCCTGGCGGGGGCCGACGCGCTGCTGGTGCCCGACGACCCTTTCGCCCTGCACGCCGAGCTGGCGCGGGCCGCCAACGACGGCCTGCTGACCGCCGCCGCGGTGGACGCGGCGCTGGCGCGCCAGGACTCGCTGGTGCGCAAGCTGGCCCCTTTCCGCTCCGCCCCGCCGCCCGACACCCTGCGCTGCCCCGAGCACCTGGCTTTCAACGCCGAGGCCGCCCCCGCCTGCCTGGCCTGGGCCTCGCCCGCTCGGTTCCGGCTGAACCCCGGAGAGACCGTGGGCTATTTCGAGCCGGTGACCGCGCAAAAGGACTGGAAGGGCGCGGCTTTCGCGGCGGAGCTGGCGCGGCTGGGCGTGCGCGTGGAACCCTACCAGCCCGGCTGCGGCATGCGGCTGGCGGCGGGCTGCTTCTCGCGGCCGCGCGCGGGCTCCGGCAGCATAAACCTCTCGGACGAAGAGTGGCGCGCGCTGGAATCGGCCATCGCCGGCGCCGCCGATTCCGTCCTGCTGGCTTTCGGCAGCCCTTTCGTGCTCAACGGCCTCGCCCCGACGGCGGGGCTCTGCGCTTTCTGCGCGCTGGAGGACTTCCAGCGCGCCGCGGCCGGAGCGCTGGCCGGGCAGGTCAGGGCCGGCGGCTCCATGCCGGTCAAAATCTCACTGAGGAATAAAATATGAACGAAATCTCCGCTTTTCAGCAGATAACGGGCCTGGCCCCGCTGGACTACGCCATCCTGGGCACGGCTCTCGTGGCCCTGTTCGTGATCTCCTACTTCAAGGGCCGCGACGAGCACGACACCAAGGACTACTTCCTCGGCAACCGCAAGACGCCGGTCTGGGTGGCCACGCTGTCCTTCGTCGCCACCGAGATCAGCGCGATGACCATAGTCGGCATCCCGCCCATCGGCTACACCGAGAACTGGCAGTACCTGCAGTTCTTCATCGGCTCGGCGGCGGCGCGCATACTGATCGCGTTCTTCTTCATCCCCGCGTTCTACAAGTTCAGCTGCACCACGATCTACGAGTTCCTGAAGCACCGCTTCGGCGTGGAGACGCAGTACGCGGGCTCGGCCTTCTTTTTCGTGACCCGGCTGTTCGCTTCGGGCGTGCGGCTTTACGCGGCGTCGCTGGCCGTATCTGTCATCATGGGCTGGCAGCTGCTGCCCACCATAGCGTTCTTCACCGCCATCAGCATCCTGTTCATCGGCTTCGGCGGCATCAAGGCGGTGCTGTGGACCGGCACTTTCGAGTCCATAGTTTTCTATATCGCCGGCGGCGCGGTGGCCGGCTGGCTGCTGCTGCATATCGACGGCGGGCTGTCGGGCGCCTGGCAGCTGGCGTCGGAGGCGGGCAAGCTTTCCGTCTTCAAACTGGGCTGGAACCTCAACGACCCCAACGTGCTGTGGGGGGCCGTGCTCAACGGCGTCTTCGGCTCCATGGCCTCGTTCGGCACGGACCAGGAGCTGATGCAGCGGCTGCTGACGCTGGAGACGCGCAGGGAGAGCCAGAAGACGCTGATCCTCACCATCTTCACCAGCTTCCCGCTGACCTGGCTGTACCTGGGGCTCGGTACGCTGCTGTTCGTCTTCTACCGGCAGAACACGGGGCTGCCGCTGCCGGAGAACGCCGATAAGATCCTGTCGCATTTCACGGTGCACGTGCTGCCGGCGGGGCTGAAGGGGCTGGTGCTGACGGCGGTGGTGCTGGCGAGCATAGACTCGCCGCTGAGTTCTCTGTCGTCGTCGTTCATTACGGACATTTACAGGCCGCTGATAAAGAAAGACGGCGACGAGAAGCACTACCTGTTCGCCTCGCGGCTGAGCGTGCTCTGTTTCGGGCTGCTGCTGGCGGTCATCGCCTGGCTGTGCGCGTCGGGCTCTGGGCGCATGCTGTGGCTGGCCTTCAAGATCAACGGCGTGACCGCGGGCAGCCTGCTCGGCGTGTTCCTGCTCGGGCTGCTGACCGCGCGCATCTCCAACAAGGTCAACGTGCTGGCCATGTTCGCCAGCGCCTGTTTCGCCGGGCTGACGCTTTACCTTTCCGAAAAAGGCCTGGCCCCCATCGGCTGGAGCTGGATCGTAGTCATAGGTACCGTTTCCACCTTCTCCCTCGCGTGGCTGCTGGCCCCGCTGGAGACTAAGTTCGGAAAATAGCCGCGGCGCCGTGCCGGCCCGCCGTGCCGGTGGAAACTAGTCAGATAAATTGGGAATGCGCCAATTGCCCGCGCCCCCGCCCCGCTGTATACTTAACTTGGGGAGGGGTTATGAAGAGCCGGGGCGGTCTGGTCATGGTCATTGCGCTCGCGCTTTTGCGCGGGCCGCTGTTCTGCGTGCCGGAAGCCGGCGCGGCCGGCGCGGACTGTAAAGGCTTCTCCGCGCGGGTCGTAAGCTACTCCGAAGCCAGCGACATAGGCCGTATCTCGGTGCTGGGGTTCGTGCCCAAGGGCGGGGTGGAAAAGAACGAAGCCGACTATATCTCGGAAAAACTGGCCGCCTGCCTGGCCGGCCACAGGAAGCCGGCCCTTATAGAACGGGCCCTCCTGGAAAAAGTCCTGAAAGAGGCGCGGCTTTCCTCTTCGGGCGCGGACGCGCAGGGCAAGGCGGCCGGGCTGGCCGACATCTTCTCTGTGGACGCGGTGGTCACCGGCACGGTATTCGCGGCCGGAGGCAAACTCAAGGTCCTGACGCGGCTGATAGAGCTGAAAACGGGGCGGGTCCTGCTGGCGGAGCAATCGGAAGCGGAGCGCGAGTGGCCGCAATTCCCCGACCCGTCGGGCACGGAGCTGGACTGGGATAGCCCGGCCTGGCCCCTTCCGCCAGCGGACCTCAGGGACGCCCTCGCCGAGCCGGAGCGGGAGTCCTGTTCCGCCCGGAAATCGCGGCTGAGCGGGCTGAATTCCGAGCTGGTGGAGGCCAAGGCGCTGTATTGGGCGGCGAAAATGAAGGAGCCCGGCTTCACCGTCCGCGGTCTGACCAGGAATCCCGGCACTGAGATCACAGATCCCGGGGTAAAGGCCCGGTTCTACAGGCTGCTCGAGGCCTATTACAGGTCCGACAGCGCCGGGGCGCCATCCCCGGAAAAACTTGCGGCCGTGCATGACCTGGTAGCCGAGGAAAACCGGGTCTACAACGAATGCGGCTCCCGCTGACGGCCCTCGCCGGGCCGCCGCGGCGGGTAAAGCAAAACCCCGCGGTTTGGGCCGCGGGGTTCTGTCAGCGCCGAACCTTATCAGTTCGTGTGCTTGAGCAGGTGCTCTTTGCGGCGCTTTATCTCTTCTTCGAGCTTTTCGAGCTTTTCTTTGGCCTTTTCCTTGGTCTCGTCCATCCAGTCGCCCAGCTGCTCGCGGGTGTCCTTGCCCGCCTTGGGAGCGAACAGGATGCCGATGGCCGCGCCTATAAGGCCGCCGACCAGGAAAGCGCCGATTATTTCTCCGCCTCTGTTTTCTGACATAAGAACCTCCAGTGAAATCCGTTTTTTCTCCGCTACTCCTAGTATTATACATTGGCGGGGGCCTTGTCAAACGCGGTCAGGGCGGGCCAAATCTTATATAATCCAGCTATGAGGCTGCTGCTGTTCCTCCTGCTGCTGCTGCCCCCGTCCGCCGGGGCGCTGCAGTACGACGCCCGCCTCAGCGCGAAGCTGAAAAAAGAATTCGAGGGTAAGCTCTCCGCCGCCCAGACCGGCAGGGAGCTGCTGGCCCGCCTGGCCAAAACGCCGTCCTACGCGCGGCTGAAGGTGCTGGCCCGCAAGGACGACTCGGAGACCCTGGCCTGGTTCGACCCCGACGACAACGCCGTCTACCTGAACTCCCGCTTCATCCTTAAATTCTTCGCCGCCAGGGACTTCCGCGACGCCAAGATAGTGGAGATCCTGTGGGGCAACAAAGAAGTGCGCACGGAGCTGGTCAAGTACGTCGCCCCCATCTACCTGCACGAGCTGGTGCACGCCGTGCAGTGCTATCTCTACCCGGAATACCGCCAGGACGCCGGCGCCAACCCGCTGGAGTTCGAGTACGAGGCCTACCTCACGGAGGACATGTACGTCCACGAACTGATGAAGGCCGACCCGGCGCTGCTGCGCGCCTTCATCCGGGGCACCTACACCGACCTCTACACGGCCAACATCTTCGGCAGCTACTTCACCCTGTCGCTGGACCCGGGCAAGTACCGCGAGAAGATCCGCCGCTACTACGAGGAGCGCCTGGGGGGCTACGTCAGCATGGAGAAGGCCGCCGTCCGCAAGCAGAACAGCGTGGCCGATTCGAAGATCTTCGCCTACGCCTCCGGTGAAGTGGGCACCTACGCGCGGGACAACACCGCGCTGGCCCGCCTGCGCAAGGAAAAGAACGATTACGCCCGCTTCCTGGACGACTTCTACAATAAGCGCTGGCCCGCCTTCAGCGCCGACGCGCTGCTCTTCGTGGGGGAGCTCGCGCTGAAGGAGAAGAACTACCCGCTGGCGCTGGACTGCCTGGCCGTGGCCGATGCCAATTCGGCGGGGGCCGGCCTGGCGCCGGAGGCGCTCAGCTCCCTGAAGACCAAGGGCGCGCTGGCCGTGCTGGAGGCGGCCTCGTTCGTGCGGGACTCCCATAAAAAGATGGACATCGAGGTGCTGAGCCAGCATCTGAAGGCCCTGGAAAAAGCCTGCGCCGCCACGGGGCGCCCCTTTCCCGGGGACCTGAGCGCGCTGGCGGAGAAGCATTACCCGGAGGCCATGGCCTACTACGCCAGGAAGCACGCCGCGGAGACGGACCCCTCCAGGAAGGACTATTACAAGGAAAACCTCGACTACTTCGCCGCCAGGGGAGAGGGCGGGGCGGCCCTGCCGGAGTGAGTAGAGAGCAGATAAAACTTTTTTTCTTGAAACCCAAAGTTTAATTAAGTAGATTAGTTACAGGCGTACCAGCTACAAGTCCAGCGGAGGAACTTATGATCGACATCGCAAAGAACATCGCCACCACCCCGCGGCGCACCAAAGCTTCCGTTATCCGCGAGCTCCTGAAGACCACCAACCAGCCCGGCATCATCTCCTTCGCCGGCGGCCTGCCCGCCCCCGACCATTTCCCGTACGATTTCGTGGCCGAGACGGTCAAGGAGATCATGGCCAAGAAAGGCCGCGTCGCCCTGCAGTACGGCCCCACCGACGGGCTGCCGGAGCTGAAGGAAGAGTTCATCAAGTTCCTCAAGAAGTACGAGAACATCGACGCCAAGCCCGAGAACCTCATCATCACCACCGCCAGCCAGCAGGCGCTGGACATGGTAGGCCGCCTCTTCATAGACGCCTCCGACCCGGTCATCGTCGAGAAGCCCAGCTATATGGGCGCGCTGCAGGTGTTCCGCTCCTACGGCGCCGAGTTCATAGGCGTCAAGCTCGAGGACGACGGCATCAGCACCGACGAGCTGCAGGAGAAGCTGGAGTGGCTGCACGCCCAGGACGAGCATTATAAGTTCCTCTACCTGGTCCCGGATTTTCAGAACCCCAGCGGCGTGACGCTGTCCGAAGAGAAGCGCAGGAAGATCATCGAGCTCTCCGAGAAATACAATGTCGCCGTCATCGAGGATTCTCCCTACCGCCAGATACGCTTCGAGGGCACGGAGCCCAAGATGCTCTACCGCCTGGACAAGGAAACCCACAAGACCGACAACATTATCTCGCTGTTCACCTTCTCCAAGACCTTCGCCCCCGGCCTGCGCCTGGGCATCATCCTCGGCCACCCGCAGATCATCAAGAAGATGGAGATCCTCAAGCAGTCGCTCGACCTCTGCACGTCGAGCCTCAACCAGCTCATCGCGGCCGAGTTCCTGCGCACCGGCTTCTTCGAGAAGCACATCCAGGTGGTCAAGAAAGACTACAAGGTCAAGAAGGACACGATGGTCGCCGCGCTGGGGAAATACATGCCGGACGGCGTCACCTGGACCAACCCCGAGGGCGGTTTGTTCCTGTGGGTGCGCCTGCCCGAGGGCATGAGCGCCGACGACATGTTCCAGGACGCGCTGAAAGAGAACGTGGCCTACGTGATAGGTTCCGCATTCCATTCCGACGGCTCCGGCAAGAACACGATGCGCCTGAACTTCTCTTTCGCCAGCCCGGACCAGATCGACGAGGGCGTAAAGCGCCTTGCCGCGGCGGTCAAGAAGCGCCTGGTCGCTGTAAAATAAACCTTGCTGAATGGCCGAAACCTCACCTGAGTTCAGCCGAAACCTTCGTGCCGCCGGCGTAGTCGGAGCCGGCGGCGCGGGTTTTCCTTCCTACGTGAAAGCGCAGGGGAAGGCCGAGTACGCGCTGGTGAACGCGGCCGAGTGCGAACCCCTGCTCAAAAAGGACCAGAAGATCCTGGAGTATTTCCCGGAAAAGGTTTTCGACGGGCTGGACCTGCTGATGAAGGCCGTGGGCGCGTCCCGGGGTATAGTCGGCATCAAGAAGAAGCACGAGAAACTCATCGGGCGCCTGAAAGAGATAGCGAGATCCCGCAAGAATATTTCCATCCTCGAGATGGGCGACTATTACCCCGCCGGCGACGAGCAGTGCCTGGTCTTCGAGGCCACCGGGCGGATAGTGCCGCCCGGCGGCATCCCGCTCGACGTGGGCTGCGTGGTCAGCAACGTGGAGACCCTCTATAACGCCGCCTTCGCCCCGCGCCCGGTCACCGAAACTTTCATAACCGTCAACGGCGGCGTAAAGAAACCCGCTACCTTCCGCGTGCCGGTGGGCGTCACCTGGCGCGAATGCGTGGAACTGTGCGGCGGGTTCACCGTCAAGGACCCCGCCTATATCGACGGCGGCCCCATGATGGGCCGTGTACTGACCGATTTCGACCTGCCGGTGGTGAAAGCCTCCGCCGGCATCATAGTCCTGCCCAAGGACCATCCCCTCATAGTCAAGAAAGCGCAGAGCCGGCCCGTGTTCACCCGCATCGGGCGCTCCACCTGCGACCAGTGCTCTTTCTGCACCGAGTTCTGCCCGCGCTACCTGCTGGGCCACAACGTGCAGCCGCACCGCGTGATGCGCACCATGCAGTTCGCCGGCGGCGAGCACAAGGTGCACAGCCCCTACGGCCTGCTCTGCTGCGAATGCTCGCTCTGTTCCCTCTACGCCTGCCCCGAGAACCTCAACCCGCGCGAAGCCTGCGTGGCCGCCAAGGGCGACCTGCGGGCCAGGAAGATAGGCTTCAAAAATTCGGACCTGAACACCGGGCGCGCCCCGCAGGCGCACCCCGTGCGGGATTTCCGCAAGGTGCCGGTCTCGAAACTGGTGAAACGGCTGGGGCTCGAGGATTACAACAAGGACGCCCCCTGGACCGAGTTCTCGTACAAGCCGGCCAAGGTCAAAATTTTAATGAGCCAGCATATAGGCGCGCCCTGCGCTCCGGCGGTAAAGGAAGGGCAGCGCGTGGAGAAGGGCGCCGTGGTGGGGGACGTCTCCGCCGACAAACTGGGCTGCCCCGTGCACGCCAGCGTCTCCGGCACGGTGGTCAAGGTGAACGAAAAATACGTGGAAATACAGGCGGACTGAATTTATGCTAAACGCTATAGGCGGGGTTGAACTCTCCAGCATAGCCAAGGGCCTCGAAGCGGCCGACGCCATGCTGAAGACCGCGAACATCAAGCTGATCCTGTCGCGCTCGGTCTGCCCGGGCAAGTACGTGGCCCTTATAGCCGGGGACGTGGGCGACGTGAACGCCGCGGTGGAGGCGGGCGCCGCCAAGGCCGCGCACGCGCTGGTGGACAGCTTCGTGGTGCCCAACATCCATCCCGAGGTTTTTCCGGCCATAGAAGGCACCGCCGTGGTGGAGGCGCTCGAGGCCCTGGGCGTCATAGAGGCTTTCTCCGTTTCCGCCCTGATAGAGGCCGCCGACGCCGCCGTGAAGGCCGGCACCGTGAAACTTCTTGAAATACGCCTGGCCATGGCCCTGGGCGGCAAAGCTTTCGTCACCATGACAGGCACGGTGGCCGCGGTGGAGACCGCCGTGAACGCCGGCGCCGCCGTGGTAGGCAAGAAAGGCCTGCTGGTGGAGAAGGTAGTGATACCGCAGCCCCGCCAGGAACTGCTGCGCGAAATTATCTGACCGGAGCACCGCATGAAATATCTTCTAGCCCTGCTGCTCGCCCTGCCCTCCGCCTTGAGCGCCGAGACCATAAGGATCATCGCGCCTTATACCGGCAGCCTGACCAATAAATACGTCAGCGACGCGTACGGCCTGGACCTGCGGGACACCGGGGAGATGCACGGCCTCTTCGCCCAATGGCTTAACACGGAAAAATTCCAGATCAACGCCTTCGTCTACACGGCCCCGGTAGTGAATTATAGCGACGTGGACGGCCTGCACCTGAACGCCGATTATTACCTTAAGCCCACGGCGGCCGGCAAATGGGTGCTAGGCGCCGGCCTGGAGACCCTGGACATCAAGCTGGACGCGGGCCGCAATATCCCGGGCCTCACCGCCTTCGCGCTGGACAATACGGTCTCCTTTTATTATGGCCGCGCCGGGCGCTACTTCAATTTCAAGAAGGGCTGGCTCTCCTCTTCCCTGCTGCCTTATGCGGGCTGGGCGCGGGAGAAGATCACGGGCGAACTGCGAATGGACCCGAATGGCCCCTCCCCGGCGAGGACCATAGATATCGGCGATTCCGACAGCCACGCCCTGGCCGGCCTCAACCTTAACGCCACGATAGCGCATTTCATAGACCTGCAGGGCAAATGGATGGGGCGGTTCAAGGATGGCCGCACACTGGACGAGTACTCGCTGATGGCCAATATCTTCCTGAACAGGCATTGGGGCCTGAGCTACCGCTACAAGTACATGGAGTACGGCTCGTCCTCCAACGGCTACCACCTGGGCGGCGTGGCCTACGTCTTCTGACGGCCGGTATTGCCGGCCTTACTTTAATAGTATAATTTGCGAAGATTGAGCGTTTCAAGGAGACTCAGAATGGCTTCAGCTAAAAGAACCCCGATGATAGCCGGCAACTGGAAGATGCACATGACCGCCAAGGAGGCCGCCGACCTGGCCGCCGCCATGCGCAAAGGCCTGGACCCGGACCTGAAGCACGAAGTGCTGCTCGCCCCCACTTTCACCGCGCTGCACGCCGTCAACGCCGTGCTCGGCGGCTCCAAAATCTTCCTCTCGTCCCAGGACGTGTGCTGGGAAGAGAAAGGCGCCTTCACCGGCGCCGTCTCCCCGTCGCAGCTCAAGGACGCGGGCTGCACCCACGCCATCATCGGCCATTCCGAGCGCCGCAAGGTGTTCCTCGAGACCGACGAGGTGGTCAACAAGAAGATGAAGGCCGCCATAAAGGCGGGTCTCGTGCCCGTGCTCTGCATCGGCGAGACGCTCGAGGAGCGCGAGAGCCAGAAGACCTACCGCGTGCTGGAGACCCAGCTCGTCGGCGCCTTCGCCGGCATCACGCCCGCCGAAGCCGCCAAGGTCGTGATAGCCTACGAGCCTGTGTGGGCCATCGGCACCGGCAAGACCGCCACGCCCGACCAGGCGCAGGACGCCCACGTTTTTGTGCGCAAGCAGATGGAGCGCATTTACGGGCGTGATTACGCCGAGGCCGTGCGCATACTTTACGGCGGCTCGGTGAAGGCCGACAATATAGACGAGCTGATGGCCCAAGGCGACATAGACGGCGCGCTGGTGGGCGGCGAGAGCCTGAAGGCCGACAAGTTCCTGCGCGTCATACATTTTCAGCCCGCGCTGAGCAGGTAAAACGTGAACGAGCAGCTGCTGAAGGAAATACTCGAGGACCTGAAACTCCGCCAGGCGCGTTCCGCCCTGGCCGTCCCCGTGGGCATTTCCAACCGCCACGTGCATCTGACGAAGGAAGATTTCAAGACCCTCTTCGGCGCGGACGCTGACGACACGCGGCTCAAGGCGGTAAAGCAGCCCGGCCAGTACGCCTGCAACGAGCGGGTGACGGTGGAAGGCCCCAAAGGCGCGCTCAAGGACGTCCGGATGATCGGGCCGTACCGGAAATACAGCCAGGTGGAAGTTTCCCTGGGCGACGCGCGCCGGCTGGGAGCGGAACCGCCGATACGCGACTCCGGCAAGCTGGACAACTCCCCGGGCGTCAGGCTGGTCGGGCCCAAGGGTTCCGTGACCTTGAAGAGCGGCCTGATCCTGTCCAAGCGGCATATACATTTTAACGTGAAGGAAGGCGCGGCGTACAAAGTGAAGGACGGGCAGGAAGTGCGCGTGCTCTGCGGCCGGGGCACGGACCGGGAGACCATCTTCGAGCGGGTGCTGTGCCGCGTTTCGGACGCCTATTCCCTGGAGCTGCACCTCGACGTGGAAGAAGCCAACGCCGCCGGCCTGAAGAACTGCGACCCGGCCTACATAGTGTAAGGATTTTGAAGTAAAGAACTCCTTTTAGGAGGGGTTCAGCGGAGCCTGAGCCGCAGGGCGAAGGCGCAGCGACGACGAAACGGGGAACCTTAGGTTCCCCTTGTAGAGCGCCCGGCCGACGAAGGCCGGGTCGCAATCGACCCCGGGCAAAGCCCGGGGCGCGACAGACTGGAGGATAATATGGACGCACTCGGAATGATAGAAACCAAGGGCCTCGTGGCCTGTGTGGAAGCGGCTGACGCCGCGGTGAAAGCCGCCAACGTCAAGATCGTCGGCTACGAGAAGGTCGGCTCCGGCCTCGTGACCATCCTTTTCCGCGGCGAAGTGGCCGCCTGCCGCGCCGCCTGCGACGCCGGCGCCGCCGCCGCCCAGAAAGTGGGCGAGCTGGTGAGCGTGCACGTGATCCCGCAGCCGCACGGCGACCTGGAAGGCAAGCTGCCGATCAGCGACGCCAAGAAGAAGTAGACTGCCGTTCCGGGCGCAGGGGGCTTCGGCCCCCGCGCCTGACTCTTTTGGAGGAATCATGCTATTCGCACGAGTAGTGGGTAACGTGGTCTGCACCCGCAAGGACGACAAGCTCGTCGGCACCAAGCTGCTGATGGTGCAGCCCGTGGGCCTCGACGACAAGCCGCGCGGCAACACTCTCGTCGGCATCGACGCCGTGGGCGCCGGCACCGGCGAACTGGTGCTGCTGGTGCAGGGCTCCAGCGCCCGCCAGACTTCCAAGACCGAAAATACGCCGGTGGACTGCACGGTCTTCGCCATCGTGGATACCGTGGAGAAGGACGGCAAGATAGTCTTCAAGAAATCGGTCGGAAAATTCCAGGAATAAGCCATGCCTTTAAGCGAAGAAGACCTGCGGAAGATAGTGACGGAGGTGGTGCGCAATCTCGAGACGGCCCCGGCCGCCCCGGCGCAGTCCTCTGCCGGCCCGGTGTTCGACACCGTCGACGCCGCCGTGAGCGCCGCCGAGCAGGCCCAGCCCGTGTTCCAGGAGCTGGGGCTGGCGGCGCGGGAAAAGATAATCTCCGCCATGCGCGAAGTTTCGCGCGCCAATTCCCGCCGCTGGGCGGAACTGGCCGTGGCCGAGACCGGCATGGGCCGGGTGGAAGACAAAGTTTTGAAGAACCAGGTCTGCATCGACGGGACCCCGGGCGTGGAAGATCTGCGCGCGATGGCCTACACCGGGGACAAGGGCCTGACCCTGGTGGAATACGCGCCCTTCGGCGTGGTGGCCGCCATCACGCCCTCCACCAACGCCGTGGCCACCATCATCTCCAACGCCATCGGCATCCTCGCCGCCGGCAACTCCGTGGTCTTCTCGCCTCACCCCGCCGCCAAGGGCTGCGTGGCCGACGCCGTGCGCGTGCTGGATAAAGCTATCGTAGCGGCGGGCGGGCCCGCTAATTTGGTGACTACCATCGCCAAGCCCACCCAGGAGGCGACCAAGCAGCTCCTGTGCCACCCCCGGACCAACATGAACATAGTGACCGGCGGCCCGGCAATTGTGAAAGTGGCCATGACCGCCGGCAAGCCCTGCAAGACCATAGCCGCCGGGCCCGGCAACCCGCCCGTGGTGGTGGACGAGACCGCCGTGTTCCCGGATTGCGCCAGGGAAATAATTTACGGCTGCGGCTTCGACAACAACGTGCTGTGCATCGCCGAGAAGGAAGTGATAGTGACCGAGGCCGCGAAGTCCCGCTTCCTGGAAGCCATGCGCTCAGACCCCCGCGCCTACGAACTCTCCGGCTCACAGATGGACGGACTCACCAAACTCATTATCCTGGAACCCGGGCCGGAGCCCAAGATCAACCGGGACTTCATAGGCAAGAACCCGTCGGTGATAGCCCGGGCCATAGGCCTGAGCCTCTCCGACGACATCCGCGTGCTCTGGGCCGAGGTGCCTAACGACCACCCGTTGGTCCACGCCGAGCAGCTGATGCCGGTGCTGCCCGTGACCGTGGCCCGCGACGTGGACGCCGCCATCGAGCTGGCCCGCCGCGCCGAGGGGAATAACCACCACAGCGCCGGGATGTATTCCACCAATGTCAAGAACATGACCAAGATGGGCCGCCGCATGGCCTGTTCCATCTTCGTCAAGAACGGCTGCACGCTGCATGGCCTGGGCCTCGGCGAGGGCTACGCCTCCATGTCCATCGGGACGCCTACGGGCGACGGCATCACCAAGACCAGCCATTTCGTGCGCCCGCTGCAGTGCAGCGTAGTCGGCGATCTGAGAATAGCGTAAGGAGATTTAATATGCAGGCCAATATAGCCGTGGGTTTGATCGAACTCTCCTCGATAGCCAAAGGCATCGAGACCCTGGACGCCATGTGCAAGGCCGCGGGCGTCAAGCCCGAGGTGCACCAGGCGATCTCGAAGGGGAAATATATCATCGTGATCTCGGGCCCGCTCGGCGAAGTCGAGTCTTCCCTGGCCAAGGGCGCGGAGATAGCCGGCAATACCGTGATAGCCCGGCACCTCATCCGCAACATCCACTCCGGCGCGCTGGCCGCGCTTAATAAAAAAGTTAAGCCCGCCAAGATAGAGGCCGTGGGTATTGTCGAGACCAAAGAGGCCCTGCCGGCGCTGTTCGCCGCCGACGCGGCCGCGAAGGCCGCCTTCGTGCACGTGGCCGAGGTCAACACCGGGCGTGGCATAGGCGGCAAAGGCTATTTCACCGTGGTCGGCGAGCCCGGCGCGGTGCGCACTGCGGTCACCGCCGGCGTGAAAGCCATCGGCGAGGACGCCGTGATCAGCCGCATAGTGATACCCAACGCGCACGAGCATCTCGGCGCGGCCATATAGGAGATTGCCATGAGAATAGTCATAGGCGCTGACCACGCGGGTTTCGACGCTAAAGAGCGGCTCAAGAAGTTCCTGCAGAAGCTCGGCCACGACGTCACCGACTTCGGCTGCTACTCTACGGAGCCGGTGGATTTTCCGGACATAGCCCTGCTCGTCAGCGAGGCCGTGCGCCGGAAAGAGTTCGACCGTGCCGTGCTGGTGGACGGCTTCAACGGCGCCATGCCGCTGGCCGCCAACAAGGTGCACGGCATCCGCGCCGTGGCAGCCTACGACACCATCTCGGCCCGCTTCGCGGCGGCGCACGAGGACTGCAACGTGCTCTGCCTTGGCGGCAAGACGCACGGCGAGCTGGCCCTCGAGGAAATGATCAAGGTCTGGCTCAATACCCCTTTCGAGGGCGGCAAGTACCAGAAGCGCCTCGACAAGATCACCGCGATAGAACAGAAGAATTACTGAGATGAAACAGGCCAAGGTCATAGGAAGGGTTTTCTGCTCCCGCCAGTGCTGCGGCATGGAGTCGAAGACGCTTCTTTTGATCCAGCCGCTCGACTGGGAGACCGACAAGCCCGCGGGCGACCCGCTGGTAGCGGGAGACACCGTCGGGGCCGGGGCGGGGGAGACGGTCTTCTTTGTCGCCTCCCGCGAGGCCATACAGGCCTTCGAGGGCTGGGAGGGCGAGACGGCGGCCAAGGCCGCGCCGCCGCCAGTGGACGCCGCGATAGTAGGGATAATCGACGGCAAGCAGATCCGCTAATTTTATGTTCGTAGCCAAAGTCATAGGGAACGTCTGGGCCACCCGCAAGCATCCGGGGCTGAAGGGAGCCACCATGCTGCTGGTCAAGCCGCTGGGCGCCGACGGGAAACCGGCCGGCGAGGCGCAGCTCGCGCTCGACGGCGGGCAGGGCGCCGGGCCCGGAGATACCGTGCTGATAGTGGACGAGGGCGGCTCCGCCCGCAAGATACTGCGGAATCCGAAAGCGCCGGTGCGCACCGTGATAGCCGGCATCGTGGATAAAGTCTATTTAGGAGAATAAGACCATGAACGACGAAGATATAAAGAAAATAGCCGCCGAGGTGGCCAGGATCATGAAGGCCGGGGGGCAGTCCGCTCCCCGCCAGAGCCTGGGCGATTCCGTGAGCATCGGCTCAGCCGGAAAAGTTTTCCAGCGCCCGCTGGTGAACTCCCCGGCCCCCTCCGAAAAGAAGCCCTGCACGGGCCAGGGCGACTGCCGCCTGGAGGAGAACACCTGCAGCTCCTCCTGCCAGAGCTGCAACCCGCTGAACAAATATACCCCGCAGCAGATCAAGGCCAGCGCCGACCGCGTGAGCTTCTGCAACCCCAACGAGTCCAGCTCCTCTATCGCCGGCATGATAGACCACACCCTGCTCAAGGCCAACGCCACGCAGGAGGAGATAGGCAAGCTCTGCGAGGAGGCACGCAAGTACCGCTTCGCCTCCGTGTGCGTGAACCCCGGCTACGTTGCCATGGCCAGCCGCCTGCTGCGCGGCTCCTCCGTGATGGTCTGCACCGTCATCGGCTTCCCGCTGGGCTCGACCACCCCGACGGTGAAGGCCATAGAGGCCCGCGACGCCATAGCCAACGGCGCCGACGAGATAGACATGGTCATCAATATCGGCGCGCTGAAATCCGGCAACGACCAGCTGGTGCAGGACGATATCAAGGCCGTGCGCGAGGCCACCCGCGGCAAGTGCCTCAAGGTCATCCTCGAGACCTCGTACCTGACCAAGGACGAGAAGGTGCGCGCCTGCAAGATGAGCAAGATCGCGCAGGCCGACTTCGTGAAGACCTCCACCGGCTTCGGCTCCGGCGGGGCGACCCCCGAGGACATAGCGCTGATGCGCGAGACCGTGGGCCCCGAGATGGGCGTGAAGGCCTCCGGCGGCATCAAGAACGCGGAGGTGGCCGCGGCCATGATCAAGGCCGGCGCCACGCGCCTCGGCACGAGCGCCAGCATCGCCATAGTTTCCGGCGGAGAAGCCGCCAAAGGGCAGTATTAAGCAGGGCGGTCCGGCCGGGGGGACACCCCGCCCGCCCGGACTGCAGGGAACCGTTGCGCGGTTCCCCTCCAGCCGAAGCGGCTGGAGCCTCCCCTCCCCAACGGGCGTTCGGGGCATCCCCCCGGTCGTACCTTGGGGCGAATTTAAAAGAGGAGTTCCTTAGAATCAAGGAGAAAGAATATGTCTGAACCTAAAGAAGCGCTGGGAATGATAGAGACCAAGGGTTTCATCGGCATGATCGAAGCCTCCGACGCCATGAGCAAGGCCGCCAAGGTGCGCCTGCTCGGCTACGAGAAGATCGGCTCGGGCTACATGACCACCCTGTGCGTGGGCGAAGTGGGCGCCGTGCGCGCCGCCGTGGAAGCCGGCGCGGCCTCGGCCCAGAAGGTGGGGGAGCTCGTAGGGATGCACGTCATACCGCGCCCCTCCGACGACCTGGACAAGTACCTCGCGAAGATCTCGGTGAAGCTCTGATAAACGGCCCGCGGCCCCGTTGCGTCTGACGCCGGGCCGCGCGCGGTTTTATGCTTACCAAGGGCGCCCTTGAAGACCTGATCATGGAGCACCTCCGGCCCGCGCCGGGGGCGGCGCCCGCCATGAAAAAAGTCCCCGAGCTGAAAAAGAAAGTCTTTCTCAGCGATTGGGAGCTCCGCCGGCTCTACAAGCCAGGAGCGCGAGCGGTAACGGTGCCAGCCAACGCCATCCTCAGCCCGCTCTCGCTGGACTGGCTGGACTACGACGGGGTGAATGTGCTCAGGGTCTGATCTTGCGGTCAATTACTGGAGGTAGTATGAACAAACTGTTTTTAACCTTTAGCCTCGCGCTGGCCTGCGCCCTGCCCGCCGCCGCGCAGCTGGATTTCGACAAGCCCGCGGAGACGCAGACCCAGGCGGTCCAGGACCCGGTGCAGGCCGCCCCGGTCAACGTGATCGAGGCCGAGCTGGCCTTCCTGAGCGCCGCCGCCAAAGATAAGGACGAGGACGTAATGGAGCTGGTGCTGCCCCAGGTGGAAGACTGGCTGCTCCGCCACCCGGCCGCCGCCGGCGCGGCCGACGCCCAGCTGCTGAAGGCGGACCTCCGCTACAGGCTGGGCGACCACAAGGCCGCCATGATGGACCTGCTCAGGTATTTTTACGAGTATCCCCAGGCCGCCTCTGAGGACGCCGCCCGCAAGCTCTTCCAGGAGCTGCTCGATAAGAAAGCCGACAAGAAACTCAAGCCCGCGCTGCTGGCGCTGGCCGGCGCGCCGGAGGGCGAAGATACCGCCGCCCGCCTCTACGCCCTGCTGCAGGCCGCGCCCGCCGCCGCCGGCGCGTTCCTCTACGAGCCGATCATCGCCGAGCACCGGGCCTTCCTCAACAGGTTTCCCGACCGCGCCGGCAACGACGCCCTGCGCGTGGCCGTGGCCGACCTGCACCTTAACATGAAGGAATACCTGAAGGCCGCCCACGCCTACGAAAAGATGATACAGCTGCACCCCGACAGCCAGCTGGCCGCCAGGGCCAAGCTGCTGCTGGCCGTAGTGCTGGCCGACAACCTGAAACAGTACGACAAGTCCATCGCCGTGTTCCAGGATATCACCGTGGCGCTGGCCGGCACCGAGCAGGCCAAGGCCGCCTACTCCCGCCTGCCCGGCCTTGCCGAGAAGCAGAAGAAGTACCAGCTCGCCGTCGACGTCTACGAGGAGATCATCGCCCGCTACCCGGACACCGAAGAGGCCTACAACGCCTACAAGGCCGAAGCCCGCGTTCTGCGCGAGGAGATGGACAAGTATTCCGAGGCCGTGGCCGTGCTGAACCGCCTGGCCGACAAGTACAAGGGTGAAAAAGGCGTAGCCGCGCTGCTGCTCTCCGCCGAGATCTACCGCAAAGACCTGAAGGATACCGCCGGCGAGGTGGCCATGTACGACCGGATAGTCGCGGAGTACGACACCGACCCGCAGGCCCCCAAGGCGCTCTACGCCGCCGGAGAGCTGTTCGACAAGGCCAAGGACACGGACAAGGCCAGAGAATATTACCAGAAGATCCTGGAGAAGTATCCCGAAGACCCGCTTTCCAAGAAAGCTGAAAAGCGCGTCGCGGCCATCATAGCGGGCAAACCTTAGGAGAAAGATGAACACACAACTGGGCGTGATAGAAGGTTTTTACGGCGAGCCATGGAGCTGGGGCCAGAGGACCGACTACGCCGGCTTCCTCCGCAAGCACGGTTTTTCGTTCTACATTTACGCGCCCAAGGGCGACCCGTACCTGCGCCGCAAATGGCGCGAGGCGTACCCCAAGGCGATAGAGGAGAAGCTGGCCAAACTGGCCGGGCAGTGCCATTCCGCCGGCATAGAGTTCGGCGTGGGCTTCAGCCCTCACGAGGTCTACCTCTCCGACTTCAGCCTCGAGACCAAGAAGTTCCTGCAGGCCCGGCTGGACCTCTTCAACCGGCTGCGGGTGAACAAGCTCTGTATCCTGATGGACGATATGAAGGGGGATATCCCCAACCTCGCCGAGAAGCAGGTGGAGATAGTCAATTGGATGGCCGCCCGCACCAGCGCCAAGCAGATCGTCTTCTGCCCGACGTACTATTCCGACGACCCCGTACTGGAGAAGTTGTTCGGCAAGATGCCGGAGGGCTACCTGGGCAAGCTGGGCAAGGCGCTGGACCCCAAGGTCAGCATGTTCTGGACCGGGGAGCTGGTGTGCTCTAAAGCCTACACGCCGGAGCATCTGAAGGGCGCAGCCGAACGGCTGGGGCGCAAGCCTTTCCTGTGGGATAATTACCCGGTCAACGACGGGGCGCGCATGTGCAAGTTCCTTCACCTGCGGGCGGTCACCGGGCGGCCAGGCGCGCTGGGCGAGCACCTGGCGGCGCACGCCGTGAATCCGATGAACCAGGCCACGCTTTCCAAGATCGTGCTGTTGACGCTGAAGGCCTCTTACGAAAAGGGCGCCGCCTACGATCCGGACAAGGCCTTCAGGAAGGCCGCCGACATGGTGACCTGCCGCGACATGGCCGACCTGCTGGTCCGCGACCTGCCCGCCTTCATGGACAAAGGCCTCGAGGGGCTGACCGAAGCGGAAAAACTGACGCTGAAGGAAGACTACTCTCCTTTCATCGAGGAGCGCGAGAACGATACCGGGCAGGCCGCACGGGAGATCGTGGACTGGCTCTCCGGCCGCTACAACATCACCAAGGAGCAGGTCCAGGCGCAATAGCGCGGAGCTAAATAAAAAGGCCGTCCGCTTTTCAGGCGGACGGCCTTTCTATTTAGGGGACGTTGTTGAGTTGTTGACTTGTTGCGCTTCTGCAGTTCTTGGAAAACTCAACAACTCAACAACGTCCCTGCCGGCTAGATGATGCCCAGCTCTTTGCCGCACTTGCGGAACTTCTCCACGGCGACCTTCAGGTTCTCGAGGGTGTGGCCGGCGGTAACTATGGTGCGCAGGCGCTCCTTGCCCTTCGGCACCGTCGGGAAGCCCAGCGGCAGCGCGAACACGCCTTCCTCGAACAGGCGCTGCGACAGCGCCTTGGCCTTGACCGGGTCGCCTATCATCACGGGGGTGATGGGGGTGACGGACTCTCCGGTGTTGAAGCCGGCCTTTTTCATCTCTTCTTTGAAGAAGTTCGTGTTGTCCCAGAGCCGCTTGAGGTAGGCCGGCTCGGTGAGCAGGATGTCCAGCACGGCCAGGCAGGAGGCCGCCACCGACGGCGGCTGCGAGCTGGAGAAAAGGAACGGCCGGGCTACCGAGCCCAGGTAGTCGCGCAGGTCCTGCGTGGTGGCGGCGTAGCCGCCGACGGCCGCGAAGGCCTTGGACAGCGTGCCGATCTGGATCTCCACCTGGCCGTCCAGGTTGAAGTGGCTCACCGTGCCGCGCCCTTCTTTGCCTATCACGCCGGAGGCGTGCGCGTCGTCCACCATGACGAACGCCCCGTACTTGTGGGCGGTGGCTACGACCTCGTCGAGGTTGGCGATATCGCCGTCCATCGAGAAGACGCCGTCGGTGACGACCATCTTGCGGCGGGCCTTGCGGGCCTCGGGGCTTTCCAGGATCTCGGTCAGGTGCTTTATGTCCTTGTGGCGGTAGATCTTGCGTGGGGATTTAGCCAGCCGCGCGCCGTCGATGATGGAGGCGTGGTTCAGCTCGTCGGAGATCAGCAGGTCCTCCTCGGAGGACATCAGCGACTGGCAGACGGCCACGTTGGAGGTGAAGCCGGACTGGAACAGGATCGAGGCCTCGGAGTGCTTGAAGGCCGCGAACTTCTCCTCCAGCTCCGTGTGCAGCGACATCGTGCCAATGATCGTGCGCACGGCGGCTGAGCCGATGCCGTATTTCTCTATCGCGGCTATCGCCGCGGCCTTCACCTTGGGGTTGTCGGCGAGGGCCAGGTAGTTGTTGGAGGTGAGGTTGATGACTTCCTTGCCGTCTATGATCGAGACGGGGGCCTGGGCCGACTGCAGCACGCGGGGTTTGAGCAGGCGGTTCTCGGCCTTCAGCTTGGCGACCTCTTCGGAGGCGAATTTCAGCGTATCGAAGGACATTGTGGTTCTCCTTTTTAAGGGGTCAGGATTATCTTGCCGCACTTCGTGTCCTTCGAGTTGATGAGGTCGAAGGCTTTCTTGAAATCCTTGAAGGCGAAGGTGTGCGTCACTGCGGGGCGCGGGTTCACCGCCCCGGACTTCAGCAGGCTCTCCATCTTGTACCAGCTGCGGAAGATCTCGCGGCCGGCCACGCCTTCCAGGCGGATGCCGCGCTTCACGATGTCGCCGGCGTAGTCCAGGCTCAGGTCCGCCGACGGGAGGCCGAACGCCACGAAGCGCCCGCCGGGGCGCAGGGCCTTCAGGCCGAGGGCTACGGCCTTGGCGCCGCCGCTCATCTCGATCACGGCGTCGGCGCCCTCGGGGCAGAGCTTGGCGATCTTGGCCAGGCAGTCCGCGCCCGACGCCGGGTCTATGGCCGTGCAGGCGCCCATCTTTACCGCGAGCTTCCGGCGGTAGGGGGAGGGGTCCAGCGCGATGACGCGCTTGGCCCCGGCGGCCTTGGCGATGCCGGCCGCGAACAGTCCGTGCGGGGTGCAGCCGGAGACTATAAGCGAGCGGCCTACCAGGTCCTCGTTCAGCACGGCGTGCACCGCGCTGCCGAAGGGCTGCATGATGGCGCCTACGTCCTTGAGGGAGTCGTCGGTGTGCTTCCACGCGCAGCGGGCCGGCACCACGGCGTATTCGGCGAAGCCGCCGGGCACGTCGCGGCCTATGACCTTGAGATTCTGGCAGATGTGGCGCTGGTCGTTGCGGCACTGGCCGCAGACGCCGCAGAAAATGTGGGATTCCACGGAGACGAAGTCGCCTTTCGCGAAGCCCTTGGCCTGCGTGCCGATCTCCACCACCTCGCCGCAGAACTCCTGCCCGAAGACGAAGGGCAGGGCCGGGGCGGCGCAGTCGGGGCCGGCGGAGTTGTAGATCGCGACGTCGCCGGGACTGATAGAGGCCGCGGTAACGCGGATCAGCAGGTCGTCTTTGGAAATTTCCGGTACGGCGGCGTCGCGGTAGCTGGCGCCGCGGGCGCAGGAAGTCTTTACTATCGCTTTCATCGTAGGGCTCCTTAAAAAAACTTGTCCGGCGGGCGGCGCCCGCCAATCACTATCATATAAAATAAAAGCGGCTGAAAAAATATTCTTAAAACGCGCGGTAAATTTAGTAAATTATAGGGGCAATATGCCGGAGCTCTCCAAACCCCTGCCGCCAGAAGACAAGCTGGTGCTACTCCCGAAAAACCCGGGGACTTTTTTCGTTTTCTGGCAATTCTCGGCCGGCCGCTCCGAGGCTTTCCTGACCGCCTCTTTCGCCCCGGAGGTCGAGCTCCGCATCGCCTACTCCGACGATAAGTCCCACGCCGCGGCGCACAAAGCGGCCTGGCAGTCCGGCCGGGCCTACCTGCCGGTGCCGGAGCGCGGCGGCAACTGCGAGGTCGCCCTCTACGCGCTGCGCAACGGCGTGTGGGAAAAACTGCTTGAATCCAACCAGGCCGCGGCCCCGGTACGCGCCGGCGCCGAGGCGGACCGCGCTTACGCCAGCATGGAGTTCCACAAGCGGGTGCAGGGAGGGACCGTCTGATGGCCTCCCGCGGCTCCCTGATGTTCCTCCTGCACGCGCACCTGCCGTACGTGAACCACCCGCAGGATTCCTCTTTCCTCGAGGAGAGCTGGTTCTTCGAGGCCGTCGTCGAGACCTACGTGCCGCTGATCTCGGTGCTGGAGCGCCTGGCCGGCGAGGGCATCAGGCCCGGCGTGGCCGTCTCCATTTCCCCGACGCTCGGCGCGATGCTGGAGAACGAGGCGCTCGAGGCCAAGCTGGGCCTCTACGTCGAGTCACGCCTGGAGCTGCTGGGCCGAGAGCTGGAGCGCGCCAAGGACGACCCGGCGCTGCTGCGGACCGTGCAGCTCTACCACGAACTATACTCCGAGGCCGCCGGGCTCCTGCACAAGTACAGCGGCGACCTGATCACCCCGCTGAAGGCCCTGCAGCACGCCGGGCAGATAGAGATCCTCACCACTTCCGCCACGCACGCCGTGCTGCCCCTGCTGGCGCGCCCCGAGGCCGTGCGCGCGCAGCTCGCCGTGGCCGCCGAAGATTACACCGACCGGTTCAACTGCAAGCCCGCCGGCTTCTGGCTGCCCGAGTGCGCCTACGAGCCGCGCCTGAACTCTTACCTGAAGCTGTCCGGCTTCGGCTATACCTTCGCCGAGTCGCACGCCGTGGAGTCCGCGGCCGCGCAGGCCCCCAACGGGGTTTACTCGCCCTACCGCACCTCCAACGGCCTGGGGCTGTTCGCGCGCGACGCGGCCAGCTCGCGCGAGGTCTGGAGCTCGCGCTTCGGCTATCCCGGCGACCCGGCCTACCGCGAATTCTACCGCGACCTGGGCTACGACGGGGACTACGAATACGTCCGCCCCTACCTGGGCTCCGACGGCATCCGCCGGCCGCTTGGCCTGAAATACCACCGCATCACCGACTCAGGCGCCGACCTGTCCGCCAAGCAGTATTACGACCCTGACGCCGCTCTGGCCCGCGTGGAGGCGCACGCCGCCGACTTCCTGGAACGCCGCCTCAAGCAGACCGACGACTTTTACGCCGCCCGCGGCGCGCGGCCGCTGATCGTGAGCTGCTACGATGCCGAGCTGTTCGGCCACTGGTGGTTCGAGGGCCCCGCCTTCCTGGAGGCCGTCATCCGCAAGATCAGGGTCGACCGCCTGCCGCTGCAGTTCGTAACGCCTACGGAGTATCTCAACTCCTGCCAGGAGCCGCCCGAGCTTTCGCCCGGCATGTCCTCCTGGGGCGAGAACGGCTACTTCGACCCGTGGGTGAACGAGACCAACGATTTTATCTACCCCGCCGTCTACGCCGCCACCGACAAGATGATAGAGACGGCCAACCGCTTCCGCAACCAGGACCTGGGCAACCTCGCCCAGCGCGCGCTGAACCAAGCCGCCCGCGAGACGCTGCTGGCGCAGTCTTCGGACTGGGCCTTCCTGCTCTACATCGGCTCCCACGCCGCTTACGCCAAGGGGCGGCTGGAGGACCACGCGGCTAACGCCGTGCGCCTGCTCGGCGAGGTCATAGAAAAAAGGCTCGACGAGGGCGCGCTCGCGGCGCTGGAGCGGCAGAACAATCTTTTCCCGCGCCTGGATTTCCGCGTCTTCGCTTCCGTCTCCAAGTTCTGACGACGCGCGTAAAAGAAAGAGCCTCCCCTGCGGGAGGCTCTTTCTTTTTTATCGCCGCGGCTACTGCGCGGGGGGCGGGGTCACCGCCGGCACGGCCGCGGCTGGAGGCTGGGCCGCGGGAACGCAGGACCGCGTGCCCATGCGGGTCAGCCAGGCCGCGCCCAGGCCGGTCATGACCCCGAAGGCCAGCAGCATCATGCCGACGAGGACCAGCACGCCGCCCAGCAGCGGGACCAGCTTGCCCAGGAAGAGCAGCGCCGCTATCAGCGCCGCGCCGGCGGCCGCTTTGCCGGGGAGCCCGGCAGGGCCGGTCTTCTTTATCCCGTCGAAGAAGCGCCCCTGCACTATCACGCAGAAGGCGGTCAGGCCCAGCGCGGCCGCCGCGGCGAACAGGATCAGCGCGAAGGGCACCAGCGGGATGCCGAGTATGGAGACCACCATCAGCAGCAGGCCGGGGAAGAGGCCCACCAGGATCAGCGCGCCTATGCCGCAGGCCCGCCAGATATCCGCGTTCATGGCCGCCTGCGCCCTCTGCACGTTGTCCGGGAAGAACACGGCGATCAGCGCTATCACCAGGACGGCCCCGGCCAGCACGGTCAGGAGTACGACGAACCACACCAGGACCAGCCACGCCAGGGTCCGGAAGTCGTCGGCGTGGATGTTGCTCAGGCTGGTGCTCCAGGTAGTGGACACGGTCCTGAAGTTGCGGGGATCGCCGGGTCCGGGGTGGATGCGGGCCGCCGAGCGGGCCGTGCGCAGCGCGCTCGAGAGCGTGCCCTTGAGCGCGTCGGCGCTGAAGGAGTTTACCGTACCGCGGTGCACCGCTTTAGGCCCCTTTTCCACGCCGCCGCCCAGGGCCGAGATCTCGCCGTCCACCCGGCCTTCTCCGGAGAGCGTCACCTTGCCGCCCACGGCGGAGACGTTGCCGTTCACCTGGCCGCTGATCTCCACCGGCCCGCCGATGCTGGACACGTCGCCGCGCACCCTGCCGGGGATGGCTACCGGGCCGCCCATGGAGACCAGGTCGCCGGTCAGCTCGCCGGAGATGGTCACCGTGCCGCCCCCCAGGGACATCGCGTCGCCGTCGAGCGTGCCTTCCACCGTGACCGACTTGTCGGTGGCGATATCGCCGTTGAGGGTCTGGCCCTTGGCCACCATGATGTCCTCGTGTTTCACTTCTGGCTGGCGGGCCCAGGCGGTACTCCCCAGCACCAGCAGCGACGCCAGGTAAGCGAGCGCTAATTTTTTTATATGCTTTTTCATAGTTCCTCCGTTAGATCCTCTGCGCGGCGGTTCTGCGGCCGGCCGCTATTCCGATGACCGCGGCGCTGATAAGCGCCGCCAGGGCTATCTCGTGCGCCGGCGGCAGGTAAGCCAGGGCGATACCGGCCAGGTCGCGGGCGAAAGCGGCTCCCGCGGCTAGTTTGCCGGCCAGCAGCGCGGCGCGCGCGCCCAGCAACCGGGCCAGTTGAGAAACCCCGCCAGGTTCAGCGGCCAGCGGCGCGTAATCCGCCGCGAGCCGCCACAGCGGGCCGGCCGAAACCAGCCCGACCAGCCCCGCCCAGGAAGCCGTCAGCCCGGCCAGGCCCTTTATGGCCCAGCCCAGGCGCTCTTTAGCCGCCGCTTCCGCTGCCACGGCCGCCATGACCCGCGCCCTGAACCCGGTCGTCGGGGTCCTGTAGGGCAGGGCCGCTATGGCCGCCGCTAATCTGTCACGCTGTCCGGTTCCCATATCCATAATACGCGCGGCCTCCTAGAACGGTTGCGCCTGTTTTAACTTTGCCCTGATCAGTTCCCGGCCCCTGAAGAGGCGGGCCTTCACCGTGCCTTCCGGCACGCCCATCACACGGGCTATGTCGGCCGGGCCCAGGTCTTCCTTATATTGCAGCAGCAGGGCCTCGCTGTAGATGGCCGGCAGCGAGGCCAGCAGCGTCTCTATGCGCTCGGAGTCCAACGAGTCGGAGACGGTTTCGTCCACGGCCCGCGCGCAATCGGGCAGGTCGGGGAATTCCTCCGCGTCCAGCGAGACGGTACGGCCCCCGGCGCGCAGGGCGTCCATGCAGGCGTTGTGGGCTATGCGGAAAAGCCAGGGCGCGAAGGGCTGGACGGTATCGTAGGAGTGGAGGGCGCCGAAAGCCTTCACGAAGGCGGCCTGGGCGGCTTCCTCGGCGGCGGCGGGGTCCTTGAGCAGGCGCAGGGCGAAGCTGTAGAGGCGGTCCTGATAGGCGTCGACGACGCCGCCAAAAGCGGCGGTGTCACCGGCCAGGCAGCGGCCCAGCAGCTCTTTTTCAGTTTCGCCCATCGTTAGTAATACGCGCCGGGCCCCGTTCTGGTTGCGCTACTTCTTCAAGGCCTTCCAGACCCGCTTGAAATCTTCGGGGAGGGGGGCTTCCAGCCGGGTTTCTTTCCCGGTGGAGGGATGGCTGAAGACCAGGCTGAAGGAATGCAGCAGCATGCGCGCCGCGTCGGGCCCGCCGTAGAGCTTGTCGCCTATGATGGGGTGGCCGATATATTCCAGGTGGATGCGGATCTGGTTGGTGCGGCCGGTCATGGGGTGGATATGCAGCAGGGCGCAGTTCTTGCCTGTCTCCTTCACCCGGTACTCGGTCACGGCCTCGCGGCCGTATTCCCAGACCTTGATCTTCTTGAAGCCGCTGGCGCGGCCTATCGGCGCGTCTATCAGGCCCCGCCGTTTTTCGGGGATGCCGGCCACGGCGCCGATATAGGTCTTCTCCATCAGCCGCTCGCGGAAACCTTCCTTGAGCGCTTCCTGCACCTCCGCGGTCTTGGCCAGCAGCATCAGGCCGCTGGTGTCGCGGTCCAGGCGGTGCACCAGGCCCAGGCGTTCTATGCCGCCCTTGGCCAGTTCCGGCCGCCCCGAGAAGATCATCGAGACCAGCGTGGGCTCTCCGATCAGCGTGGCGGCGGGGTTGGTCTCCCAGCCGGGGGCGTTGGGATGGACAGCCAGGCCGGCCGGTTTTTTTACCGCTATCAGCGACTTGTCCTCGAAGAGGATGATGTCCTCGAAGCCCGCGGACAGGGTCTTGGCCGGGTCCAGCGAGGCGACTTCCACCACGTCGCCGTCGTTAAGCACGAAGCCCGGCTTCTTCTTCGCCCCGTTCACTGTGGCCAGGCCGTCCTCGGCGAGCTTGCGGGCGAAGGAGCGGGAGTAGTTCTCGCCTTTCTCCGTCAGGAACACGTCCAGGCGGCACGGTATGCCGGAATAAACCAGTTTAGTCTTTTTCATTTTTTTGCCTTTAGCGCGGCTATCGCGGCCAGCGCACCCAAGAATACCGCCGCCGAGATCAGCTGCGCCGGGGAAAGACCCAGACGCGCCGCCCCGCGGTCGTCGCCGCGCAGGAACTCGAGCGAAAAGCGGAGCAGGGCGTAGAGCGCGGCGTAGACCGCGGCGAGCGTGCCGGGCCTGAACCGGCCGGTGAGCGCGCGGGGCAGCGCCGCGTTCAGCGCCAGGAAGATCAAAAAGTCGCCGGCGGCCTCGTAGAGCTGCACCGGGTGCAGCGGCACGCCGAGGCAGAGGGGGCTGACCTCGGAGGCCGGGTCCGTGAAGGTGACGGCGAGCGCGCCCGAGGCCGCGCGGCCGTGGCAGCAGCCGGCCAGGAAGCAGCCCACGCGCCCGAAGGCGTGCCCCAGCGCCAGCGCCGGGGCCGCGAGGTCGGCGGCTTTCAGCGCGTTCAGCTTCCTGAGGCGCGCGGTCAGGAAGAAGGCCGCGCCGCCGGCCAGCAGCCCGCCGTAGAAGACGAAGCCGTACTGGAAGCTGCGCAGCAGGTAAAGAACGCGCGAGAGGAGATCGGGGCCGAAGCCGTCCCAATAGGTGACGGCGTAGAACAGCTTGGCGCCCAGCATGCCGCTGAGCACCGTGTAGAACACCAGGTCCGACAGGTCGTCCCTGCTGAAGCCGGCCGGGGCGGCCTTGCGGAAGAGATAAAGGATGCCGGCCAGGTAGCCGCAAGCCACCAGCAGGCCGTAGGCGGGCAGTTTGAAGGAACCGAGCTGGAAGATTACTGGATGCATAGGTAGACAGGACCGGGCCGCGCTCAGCTGTTTTTCTTTATGAAGTCCGCGGCCCGCGCGTAGCTGCGCAGCTGCTCGGCGGGCACGCCGCGCTCGCGGCACAGGCGCAGCAGGCGGCCGGCCGCGTAGACCTTGTCGGCCAGGCAAGCCGCCTTGAAATCGTTGGGGCCGTCGCCGAAGAAGACCACCCTGCGGCCGGCGCGCTGGAAACGCGCCACGCGCGAAGCTTTGAAGTCGCTGAGGTTGGTGCGGCGCAGGAAGGGATAGGTGATCCTGATGCCGCCCTTTACCACCCTGGCGCGGCCGAAAAAGGACTTTACCTTCACGCCGTGTTTTTTAAAGAAAGGGTCCGCGTAGAGGTCCACGCCGCCGCTGGCTATCTCGAAGGGCACGCCGGAGGCTTCGCAAAAAAGGATGAACTGCCGGAAGCCCGGGCGGGTGCGGACCTCTTTGCGCACGAAGTCGGCTATGGTCTTCTCGGAGAGCGCCGCGCCGGCGAAGGCCCTCTTCATGAAGTCCTCCACCTTCACCTTCAGGGAGTAGGATTCCTCTATGGTCTTCTTGTCGGCGAAGCCGTAATGCAGCAGCAGGTGGTCGCCCACGTCGCGCAGGGTGACGGTGCCGTCGAAATCAGAGACCGCGGCCCAGCCCTTCTTCACAGCACCGCCTTGAGGAAGTCCTCGCGCCGGCCCTGCAGCGCCAGCTTGAGGTAGAGGTTGTATTCTTTCTGCACGCCTATCGTGGAGGTGTCGCCGTTGTAGGAGTGGCCGGGGTAGACCGCGGCTTCCCCGGGCAGCGCCGCCAGCCTGACGAAGCTGTCGTAGAGGGCCTCCGCGCTGGAGCCCGGCAGGTCCACGCGCCCGCACTCGCCTATAAAGAGCGTGTCCCCGGTGAAGACCGCGCCGGGAGCCGTGTAGCAGACGGAACCGGGAGTGTGGCCTGGGGTGTGCAGCACACCCAGCTTCAGCGAGCCGGCCTGCACCTGTTCGCCGTCGGCCACCGTCCTGAGGCCGGCCGGTCTGGCCTCCAGCATGAAATAGTCCGCCTCGTGGAGGTATACCGGCAGCCCGTCGCCGGAGACGGCCGCCACGGCGTTGATGTGGTCGGGATGCCCGTGGGTGAGCAGCACGCAATGCAGTTTAAGGCCTTCGGCCTTGACTGCCGCCAGCAGCTTCTCGGGCTGCCAGGCCGGGTCCAGCACGGCGGCGTCCCTGGTCTCCTCGTCCCAGACGAGGTAGGAGAAATTGTCCATCGGGCCCAGCTTGAGCTGCTTCACCTTCATCGGTCGGACTCCTTGGGCGCGGGGAAGCGGTATTCGGTCTCGCCGGGGCGCAGCATGCTGAGCTCCCTGCGGGCGGCCTGCTCTATGGCGGGCTTCGCGCTCACTTCCGTGCGCTGCAGCCGCAATTCGCGGTGCTGCGCCTCCAGCCGCGCCTTCTCGGCGCCGAGGCGGCGGTACTCGCGGTAATTCTTCACCAGCGAGCGGAAGCCGCTGTTGCCCAGAAGCACAGCGGCGACGGCCGCCAGCAGGACGTATTTGAGGTTGAACCTGAAGCGCAGTGGTTTCATGGCGAGTCTGTAAAAAAGCCCCGTCCGGGTTTAGCGGGCGGGGCTTTTCGTCGGGGCCGCTTACTTGAACTTGAAGACCATGTCCTTGGCGTACTTGGCCTTCTTGCCCAGTTCCTCCTCGATGCGGATGAGCTGGTTGTACTTGCACAGGCGCTCGGAGCGGCACGGCGCGCCGGTCTTGATGGCGCCGGCGTTCGTCGCGACGGCGAGGTCGGCTATGAAGGCGTCTTCGGTCTCGCCCGAGCGGTGGCTGATCACGGTGGCGTAGCCGGCCTTGTGGGCCATCTCGATGACGCGGATGGTCTCGGTCAGGGAGCCGATCTGGTTGAGCTTGATGAGGATGGCGTTGCCGATCTGCTCCTCGATGCCGCGCTTGAGGCGCTCGGGGTTGGTGACGAACAGGTCGTCGCCCACCACGCGGGCCTTCTTGGCCAGGCTCTTGGAGAGGTGGTCCCAGCCTTCCCAGTCGTCCTCGGCGAGCGGGTCCTCGTAGGAGACTATCGGGAAGTGTTTGCGCCACTCGGCGTACTTGGTCGTCATCTCGTTGGCGGTCAGGTTGGAACCCTCGAAGACGTAGCGGTCGTTCTGGAAGAACTCGCTGGCGGCGGAGTCCAGCGCTATCTGGACCTCCTTGAAGGTGTAGCCGGTCTCCTTGATGGCGTTGCAGATGGTCTCCAGCACGGCCTCGTGCGTGAAGATCTTCGGGGCGAAACCGCCCTCGTCGCCCACCGCGGTGGTGTAGCCGGCCTTGACCAGGATCTTCTTGAGGGTGTGGTAGACCTCGCAGCCCATGCGGATGGCGTCGGTGAAGTGCGGCGCGCCCGTCGGGACGATCATGAACTCCTGGATATTGATGCCGGAGTCAGCGTGCTTGCCGCCGTTGATGATGTTCATCATCGGGGCCGGGATGATGAAGTCTTTGTGCTTGAGGCCGTAGGCCTTGCGGATATAGGCGTAGAGCGGGAGCTTGGCCGAGGCCGCGCCGGCGCGGGCCAGCGCCATGGAGACGGAGAGGATGGCATTGGCGCCCAGTTTGCTCTTGGTCTGGGTGTCGTCGAGCTTTATCATCATCTCGTCTATCTTGATCTGGTCGGCCTTGAGCCCGGTGATCTCGTTGGCGATGGCTTTGTTGACGTTCTCCACGGCCTTGGCCACGCCCTTGCCCAGGTAGCGCTTGCCGCCGTCGCGCATTTCCAGCGCTTCGTGCGTGCCGGTGGAGGCGCCGCTCGGCACGGCCGCGCGGCCGAAAGAGCCGTCGGTCAGCATTACGTCGGCTTCCACGGTGGGAAAGCCGCGGGAGTCCAGTATTTCCCTGGCGGTGATTTTTTTGATTTTAGCGTCCATGTATTTTTTCTCCTGGGGACCGGCGCCTTGAACTGCGCCCCGGGCCCTAAAATTTACCTGCCACTATCTTCCTGCCGGCCTCGCAGAGGGCGGCTATTTTCTTCTGGTCCGCGGCCTCGGCGTAGAGGCGCACGGTAGGCTCGGCGCTGCCGGCGGGGCGCAGGCCCAGCCAGCTGCCGTCCTTCATGATGAACTTGAAGCCGTCGGTCTGGTCGATGCGCCAGACCGGGGCGCCGGCCAGGCTCAGCGGCGGGTTGAGCTTGAGCTTCTCCACCAGCCCTTCCATGTGCACGTTCTTGTCGAGCTGCAGGGTGAGCCGCGTGTTGGTGAAGGTGCCCACCTTCTTGGCCAGGTCCGCTATGATCTTCTTTATCGGCTTGCGCTCGTAGGCCACCATCTCCGCCATCAGCAGGCAGGCGAGGATGCCGTCCTTCTCGGGGACGTGGTTCATGATGGTCAGGCCGCCGGACTCTTCGCCGCCCAGCAGGTACTGCCCGGTGCGCATCAGGTTGCCGACGTGCTTGAAGCCGACGGCCGTCTCGCGCACTTCGAGGCCGTGCGACTTGGCTATGGCGTCCGTGAAATGGGAGGTCATCACCGAGCGGGCGACCTTGCCCTTGAGGCCGCGGTTCTTGGCCAGGTGCTCGAGGACCAGCCCCAGCACCAGGTTGGGGGAGATCCAGGTCCCGTCGGAATCTATCACGCCGAAGCGGTCGGCGTCGCCGTCGCAGGCCAGGCCCAGGTTCAGCTTGCCCTTCACCACGGCTTCCCGGAGGCCCTTGAGGTTCTCCTCGCCGGTGTCGGGGGCGCGCCCGCCGAACAGCACGTCGCGCTCCTCGCGCAGGCCGGTCACTTTGGCGCCGGCCCGCTCCAGCATGGGCCGCAGGTAGCCGCGGGCCGCGCCGTTGACGGAATCGGTCGCTATCTTCAGGCCGGCCTTCTTGATGGCGCCCAGGTCCAGCAGGGAAGAGAGCTGCTTGAAATAGTCCTCGCGGAAATCCTTCACCATGATGATGCCGGCCGTCACGCCGTGGTCGAAGGGGATGATCTTCTCCACCTCGGCGATGGTCAGCGCCTGCACGCGGGCTTCGAGGTCCGCCGTGATCTCCGGCATGGCCGGGCCGCCCCAGTAGGGGGTCCACTTGACGCCGCTGTAGTAGGGCTGGTTCTGGCTCGCCGTGAGCATCAGCCCGCCGGAGGCGTCGTTCTTCATGACCTCGAAAGCCACCACCGGCGTCGGGGTGTCGGAATGGGAGATTATGGCGGTGATGCCCTCCGAGGCGATGGCCTCGGCGGCGTTCTTCGCGAAATCCTCGGACATGTAGCGGGTGTCGTACCCGATGACGATCTTCGCCGTTTTCGGCGCGGGCTTGCCGGCTTTGCGGAGGCTGAGCAGGAATTCCTCGCCCTTGTAGCCGTATTCCCGGTTTTCCTTTACATGCTCGGCGGCGGCATGGGCCACGCGGCGCAGGGTAGCAAGGTTGAACTCTTCGCCGATCACGGCTCTCCAGCCAGAGGTGCCGAACTTGATATTAGGGGTCGCCATAGATGTAGGAAATATAGCATAAGAGAGCAAAAAAAGCAAAGAGGCGGCCGGCCCGGCCGATATTTTTGTAAAATATAAACCCGAATGAAATATATACTTATAATCTGCGCGCTGCTGGCCCAGCCGCTCGCCGCCGCGGACGGCGCCGCGGAGCTGGAGCTCAGGGGCTACCTTTCCGCGTGGACGCAGGCTTGCGCCGGCGCTTCCTGCCAGCTGCCCAAACCCGGGGAGCGCAGCCGGCCCGTCGCCCTGCGGCTGGCCCTGCCTTCGGCTCCCGGAGAGGCCGCGGCCGCCCACGCATCGGAGAAGCTGCTGCTGCCAGGAGGCGGAGAGCTGGAAGTGGACCTGGATTTTTACGCCGTCTGCCCCTATGCCGGCAAGGCCGCCGCCCCCGCGCCCTGCGCCGGGCGCTATTTCCAGGCGCAGGTCTCCCTGTCCGGCCCGGCCGGCGCCTTCTGCGCCGCCGCCCTCAACGCTGACGACTTCGCCCCTTTTCCCGTCCTGATGTGCGCCGGCCCCGGCCAGGCCGGCCTTCGCTACGGCGTCACCCTGCACCGCCAGCCCCTCTGACCTATGGCTAAAGAAAAAATAAACCTCTTCTCCGGGCATTATCACACGCCTGAGCTCGCCGCCTACTTCTCCAGTCTGACCGCCGCCGACGAAGGCTACGCCGCCCATGTCATAGAAGCCATGGAGAAGGCCGGCGTACGCGGCTCCGCCGTCACGGCGCTCGAGGGCAAGCTGCTCGAAACGCTGGCGCGCCTGTCCGGCGCTAAAAAGGCCGTGGAGATCGGCACGCTCTACGGCTACTCCGCCCACTGGCTGGCCCGGGGCCTGCCCGAAGGCGCGCGCCTCTACTCGCTGGAGTCGGACCCCGCCTGCGTGAACGCGGCCAAGGACGGCGTCGAGGCCTCCTCTCTCTCCCGCAAGGTCACCGTGATGGAGGGCCCGGCGCTGGAGAACCTCAAGACGCTGGCCAAGCTCGGCCCCCACGACCTTTGCTACATCGACGCCGACGTCGTGAATTATCCGGCCTACCTGCGCTGGGCGGCCGCCAACTTGCGGCCGGGCGGCCTGGTGCTGGCCGCCGGCGCTTTCTTCAAGGGCAAGATCTGCTACGAGGGCGACGACGCGGCCGACAACGCCGGCGCCCGCGCTATGCGCGAGTTCTTCCACGTGCTCTTCGACGCGGACCGCTTCGTTTCCGCTTCCCTCATCCCGACGGGGGAAGGCCTGGCGCTGGGCATAAAAGGATGAGGAAGCTGCTGCTGCCCGCGGCGCTCCTGCTGCTCTCCGCCTGCTCCGGCCAGCCGGCCGAGCGCCCGGCGCTGGCCAAGAAAGGCCAGCCGGCCCCGCAGATAACCCTGCCTAAATTGCTCAACGCCCCGGTCAAAGAGCTGCGGAACTGGGACGCGCTCGAGGGCAAGGTGGTGGTGCTGGAGTTCTGGGCCACCTGGTGCGAGCCCTGCGTCGACTATATCCCAAAGCTCAACCTGCTGGCCGAGCGCTTCCGCGGCAAGCCTGTGGTCTTCCTGCACGTCACCGACGAGAGCGAAGAGGACGTGCGCGAATTCCTGAAACTCAACCGCATAGACGGCTGGATAGCGCCCGAGGCCGCGGCTGAGGTCTTCAAGGCCTTCAGGGTCTACGGGCGGCCGCACACCGTGCTGATCGGCCGCGACGGCTCCGTGGCGGGCTTCCCGCACGGCGACCTGGATGCCGAGACGGTGATGGAGCTGCTGGCCGGGCAGTATACCCGGAAAGAAACCAGGGAACCGGTACTTTCCACCGGCGCCGCGCTGGCCGAGTTCTACCTCGCCCGCTCAGAAGCGCATTCCGGCACCGCGCAGTACGGCCCGGCCTCGCTCACCGCCTCCGGGATGTCGCTCGAGTACGCGCTGGAATGGCTTTACGGCGAGGTGGACAGGTTCGATATCAAGCCCTCCGCCGCGGGCGAGCTTAGCTCCTCCTACGACATCCGCTTCCGCCTGCCGGTCTCCCGCGCCGGCCAGAAGAAAGAATTTTTCCTGAAGGGGCTGGAGTCCTCGCTGGGGCTGAGGGTGAGCAGGACCGAACGGGAGGGGGAAGTTTATGTCCTTAAGAAAATGCCCGGCGGGCCGATAAACGTCAAGGAACGCCGGGAATACGGCGGCGCCGAACTTAACGGCGCCGTGCTGGAAGTGAAGGGTTCCGGTTTCGGCGTGCTGGCCTCGCGGCTGAAAGAGGTACTGCGGGAGCCGGTGCTGGACGAAACCAAAGAACCCGGCCCCTACGAATACGAATTCGAGCTGGACAGCGCGGACCCGAAGGCCATAGACGCGCTGCTGCAGCGGCAGCTGGGGCTCAAGCTGGCGCGCCAGCTCCGGAAGCTGACGGTAGTCGAGATCTCAAAGCCCGCCGCGAAATGAAAAGACTGTCCTCCAAGCCCACCGTCTACCTGATAGACGGCTCCAACTTCTCCATGCGCTTCTGGGAGAAGGCCGGCGGCGCCAAACCCGACGAGCTGGAGCGGGAGTTCCTCGCCTGGCTGGCGGAGGCCGCCCGCACCGAGGCGCTGCGCGCCTCCTGCTTCCGGGTGGTCTTCGACGGGCCCTGGCGCAAGCCCGGGGCCTCGGGGCCGTCCATCACCGTTTATTACAGCGAGGGCGAACCGGCCGACGAGATGCTGGCGGAGCGCGGCTACTTCATGCAGACGGAAGGCATCCGCGCCTTCATAGTCACGTCGGACAACGGCCTGCGCGACCGCGCCCGCGCCGAAGGGGTGAAGACGCTGGACTGCGAGACCTTCCAGCGCCTGGTCACCGCCGAGCTCCGCAAGGAAACCCGGTAACCTGAATCCAGCAGGATTCCCCGCGCAGCGGGCGGAGGGCCAAGCGCTATGCGCGCCAGGCCCGACGAGGTGTATGCCTCCCGAAGGGCGCCCGCTATGCGGGCGGAAAGTTGCAACAGCAACTTTTAGGCTAAATTTGTAGAATAGTAAGGTTGTATCGGCTTCAGGGCTTGTGGCGGAACTGGTAGACGCGACTGACTTAAAATCAGTTGGCCGCAAGGCCGTGCGGGTTCGAGTCCCGCCTTGCCCAAGCAGATTTGCGGATATTTTCTGGAGGCTAACATGGGATTCGCTCCTGCGGGTATTAAACTGATAGTCGGCGGCGTGCTGGCCGCGGCCATAGGCGGCGTGGTGATAGTCTGGTGCCGGGTCACCGGCATGACCATCCTGGGCCTGGGCCTGGTCTTCGCCGCCTTCTCCGCCTATTTCTTCCGCGACCCCGAGCGCGACAAGGTCTTCGCCCCCGGCGAGATCGCCTGCCCGGCCGACGGCACCGTGATGACCGTCAGGAACGAGGGCAAGCCCGGCATCACCGTCGTGCGCATCTTCCTCTCCGTGCTCAACGTCCACGTGCAGCGCGCCCCGATGGAAGGTAAAGTCGAAAAGACCCTTTATACCAAGGGCAAGTTCGCCATCGCCTACAAGCCAGAGGCCGCCGATAACGAGCGCAACCTGATCCGCATCGCCGGCGAGTACGGCCGCTTCGTGGAGATAGAGCAGATCACCGGCTCGATAGCGCGCCGCATCGCCTGCTACGTCAAGGAAGGCCAGGCCGTGCGGCAGGGCGAGCGCGTGGGCATGATCTACTTCGGTTCGCAGGTGGCCGTCTACCTGCCGGACACCGTGCGTGTGCTGGTGAATCCCGGCGACAAGGTGGAAGGCGCCGAGACCGTGCTGGCCCTCTGGTAAGGTTTAAATCATGGAAGAGATACACGAAAAAAAGCGCATAGACATGGTCAAGCTGAAGAAGACAGGCGCCATCGTGCTGCCGTCCATCTTCACCATCGCCAACATGGCCTTCGGCTTCTTCGCGATCCTGCTGGCCTCCGAGGGCCGGTTCGTGCAGGCGGCCTGGTTCATCGTCGTATCCTACGCCATGGACATGCTCGACGGGCGCGTGGCGCGCCTGGTGCACGGCGAGAGCTCCTTCGGCGTGGAGATAGACTCCCTCTCCGACTGGATCTCGTTCGGCATCGCGCCCGCCTACATGATCTACAAGCTCGCGCTGAAGGATTACGGCATGTGGGGCTACCCGGTGGCCTTCCTCTACGTGCTCTGCGGCGCGCTGCGGCTGGCGCGCTACAACGTCAAGTCCCATTTCGGCGGCAGCGACAAGGATTACTTCCAGGGCCTGCCCATCCCCGGCGCCGCGGGCGTGATGATCTCCTTCGTGCTGGCCTACAGCATGCTCGAGGGGGAGGGCGGCACGCGCAGCATCCCCCAGGTGATGGCGCTGATGCCGTACGTCTACGCGGCCATCCCGTTCATCGTCGTGACGCTGGCGCTGCTGATGGTGTCCAACGCGCCGTACGCCGCCTTCAAGGGCGACAAGGTGAAGCTGAGCTCCATCAAGGGCATACTGCTGGTCACCGCCGTGCTGTCGCTGGTGGTAGCCTACCCGCAGGACGCGATGTTCGTGTTCTTCTCCATCTACGCCTTGTCGGGGCTGATAGGCGGCGTCTACAACGCCGTGAGGGGCAAACCCGCCACGGCCTGAACCTGGCCGCGCAAAGAAAAAGCCCGGGAAAGTTCCCGGGCTTTTTCTTTGGCGTCCGCCGGTTCAGTTGGTCTTGACGTCGCCGGTCTTCTCGTCTACCTTGCGGGGGAAGAGCGGGGGCACTTTCTTCGGTTCGGTACCGTCGGCGGTCCTGCCCACGCCGAGCTGCAGGTGCATCCGGCTCGCGGTGTCGGGCATGAACGGGTCTATCCAGCCGGCTATCAGGCGCAGGCACCAGACCATCTCGTCGAGGAAGAGCTTCAGGGCGGCCGGGTCTTTCTTGGCCATCTCCCAGGGCTTCTTCTCGTTGACCAGGTGGTTGAGGCGGCTCACGGCCTTCCAGATCTTTTCCAGCGCGTCGCTGAACTGCAGCTCCTCTATGGAGCGGTGTATCTCGGGCGTCCAGGTCTGGAACTCGCCGAAGATGACCGAGCCTTCCGGCTTTTCCGGCAGCTGGTGGTCAAGGTACTTGGCGGCCATGTTCATCAGGCGGGAGAACAGGTTGCCCAGGTCGTTGGCCAGGTCGGCGTTGTAGCGGCGCTTGAACGCCTCCATCGAGAAGTCCCCGTCCTGGCCGAACGAGACTTCCCGGAAGATGAAATAGCGCAGCGCGTCCACGCCGTACTCCTGCACCACGTCCTCGGCCTTTATGAAGTTGCCCTTGGACTTGGACATCTTGTCGCCGTTGATGGTCCACCAGCCGTGCGCGTACACCTTGCGCGGCAGCTCTACGCCCAGCGCCATCAGCATGGCGGGCCAGATCACGCCGTGGAAGCGGAAGATCTCCTTTCCCACCAGGTGCACATCGGCGGGCCAGAGCGTCGGGAACTCCGGCGAGGAGCCGGCCGGGTTATAGCCGGGCCCGGTGGCGTAGTTCAGCAGCGCGTCGAACCAGACGTAGACGGTGTGCTTGGGATTGGACTTTACCGGCACGCCCCAGGCCACCTTGGTGCGCGATATCGAGATATCCTTCAGGCCCGACTTCACGAAATTGATCAGCTCCTGCGCGCGGTAGCGGGGGGAGAGGAAGTCGGGGTGCTTCTCGTAATACTCCAGCAGCGCGCCCTCGTACTTGGACAGCCTGAAGAAATAGGTCTCCTCGCTGACGTGCTCCACCGGCTTGCCGTGCACGGGGCAGTTCTTCTCCTTCAGCTCTCCCTCGTCGTAGAAGGCCTCGCAGGAGCGGCAGTAAAGCCCCTCGTAGGAGCCCAGGTAGACGTCGCCGGTCTTGAGCAGCTGCTCGAACACGGCCTGCACGCCGGCCTCGTGCGCCGGGTCGGTGGTACGGATGAAGTAGTCGTATTTCACGTTGAGCGTCTTCCACAGCTCGCGGAAGGCGGCCGAGATGCCGTCGCACCAGACCTTGGGCTCTACGCCTTTTTCTTTGGCGATCTTCTCGATGTTGGAGCCGTGCTCGTCCGTGCCGGTCTGGAAATGCACCGGGATGTCCTTGTTGCGCAGATGGCGGGCCAGGACGTCGGCGGCCAGCGTGGTATAGGCGTGGCCTATGTGCGGCTTGTCGTTGACGTAGTAGAGGGGCGTGGTGATGTAATATTTTTTGTTTTTCATTTGTTTCAGTCCGGTCTTACCAGGTCTTCCAGCTTTACTCCGGCGCGCTCGCTCTCGAGCAGCGCGGTCTCCAGCAGCAGCATGTAGGAAACGTTGCGGTCGGCCATGCGGCGCAGGTCCAGCGTGCGGCGCAGCAGGGCGGTGTAGCGGGCCTTGGCCGGGCCTTCGGCGCCGCGCCAGGCCAGCCGCGTCTTGGCCAGCACCAGGTCCAGCAGGGTCTTCACCTCGTCGCGGGCCTTGTGGCTGTCGCGAGGAAGGCCGGAGGCGAACTTGAAGGCCCGCGCCGGGTCGCCGGGGCGCAGCGCCGAGATCCTCTTGAGGAAGGCCGCGGCCTCGCCGGCCTTCTCCAGGGAGCCCACGCCCAGCGCCGCCAGCGCGGCGGCCTGGGCGGGGTCGGTGCCCTGCGCCTCCAGGATGGCCTTGAGGGCGGCTTTGGGCAGCGGCGCGAAATCTATTATGCAGGAGCGCGACAGGATGGTGGACAGCAGCGCGGTCTTGCGCGAGATGGTCATTATCACCGTGGTGCCGGGGGGCGGCTCTTCCAGCGTCTTCAGGATAGCGTTCTGCGCGTTGCCCAGCATGGCCTCGGCGTCGCGCACGATGAAGACCTTCCAGGGCGAGAGCATGGACTTCTGCTGCGTCCACCGCGTCATCTCGCGCATGATCTCTATCTTCAGATTGGAGGTTTCCTCTTCTTTGAGGAAAGCCGCCTGCGTTTCGGTGTCTATCACGCGGATGTCCGGGTGCGCGCCGCTGGTGGCCTGCCGGCAGCTCAGGCAGACGCCGCAGGAGTCCGACTTGTCGGCGTGCACCTTGAGGGGCGGCAGTTCCGGCCCGGGAGGGGGCGGCGGCGCGGCCGCGGCGAAAAGGTCGTCGGGATCGGGCGGTGGCGGCGCGGGGCGGGTCTCCCGGTGCTCGGTGTGGGAGCAGTTCAGCGCCTTGGCGAATTCCAGCGCGGCCAGGAATTTGCCCACGCCGGGCGGGCCGTGGAAGATCAGGGCCGGCGGCACGCGGCCGGACTCGATCATGGCGCGCAGCCGCTGGGCGGTCTTGTCCTGGCCGAGGAGTGAGGAGAATGACATGTGCTTATTTCCGCAGCAGCTTTTCTACCCGCGTCCGGATGTCCGCCTGTATCTCGCCTACGGAGCGGCCGCCGTCCACGCGCGTCACTCCGGGGCGGCGCGCCAGCAGCTTGTAGGCGCGGTTGACCCGGCGGCGGAAAGCGTCGGGCGCGCGCTCTATGCGGTCCCGGCCGGGCCGCGTCTTCTCCCTCTGGGTGAAGACCTTGTCGGGGATGTCGAAAACTATGGTCAGGTCGGGCTTCAGGTTCAGCGTGGCTATGCGGTTGAGCGTTTCCACGGTCTTCAGGTCGAGCCCTCGCCCGTAGCCCTGGTAGGCCGTGGTGGAAAGAGTGTAGCGGTCGGAGATGATGACTTTGCCGGCTTTCAGCGCCGGGAGTATTTTTTCGAGGGTGTGCTTGACCCGAGAGGTCTCGTAGAGGAACAATTCGGTCAGCGGCTCTATGTCGCTTTTCGGGTCCAGCAGGATCTCCCGGATCTTCTCGGACAGATAGGTGCCGCCGGGCTCGCGCGTGACCATGACTTCCAGGCCGCGCTTCTCCAGCCAGGCCTTCAGCAGCCCGGCCTGCGTGGACTTGCCGGAGCGGTCCGGCCCCTCTAGAACTATGAAAATACCGCGTTTCATAACTATATGATAGCAAAGCCCGGGGCCGGGGGGCCAGAACCCGCGGACGGCGGGCCGGGGCGGGGACTTAAGGCTTGCTGTCGGTGGCCCGGATATATCAAAATCTATACACCGACGGAAGACAGCGCGGGAACTATGCAAAAACTGACCGGGGCGCTCTCAGCCCTGACCAAACTCCTGAACAGGCGCCGCGCGCTGACCGCCGTCTTTGCGGCCTGCGTCGCCCTGCTGGCGGCCTGGCTGCAGTACGACGCGCGCCTGGCCGCCGCCCAGAGCCCTTCTCTGGCTTTCATGGCCGACAAGGGCGAGCCGCTGCTGCACGCCGTCAGGAGCTCCGCCCTGGCCTGGTCCATGCCGGCGCCGTCCGTACTGTCGGCGCTGCTGGTCTACCACGCAGGGCCAGGGGCTTACGCCGCGGTTTTCATCGGCCTGAAAGCGGCAACCCTCTTCCTCGTCTTCGCCCTCGCGGCCGGGGCGGGGGTCCCGTTGGCCGGCCTGGCCGCCCTGCTGGCCGCGCTGCCTTTTGCCGGCGGCAATTTCGAACAGCTGCTCTACGCTTTCTCGCTGCTGGCCTTCCTGAACCTCGCGGCGGCGCGCGCCGCCGGCGGGGCCGCGGCCAACGCGGCGGCCGGCTTCGGCTTCGGCCTGACGCTGCTGGTGCGGCCGGCGCTCTTCCCGCTGGCGCCGCTGCTGCTGCTGCCGTGGCTGGCCGGCAAGCGCAACGCGCGGCCGCTGCGCGCGCTGGCTTTCGCGGCCGCCGCCTGCGCGGCGCTCGCGCCGTGGACGCTGGTGAATTACCAACTGGACAAGAAGCTGGTGGTCTTCGAGCGCGGCCGGGCGGACTGCAATATCATCAGCACGGTACTGCGCAGCGATTCTACCGTCGAGGGTGACTGCCGCGCGCTGGCGGGCCTTGCTCCGGGCGAAAGCGCCCTTCGCTGGGCCGCGGCCAGGGTGCTCCCCGCCCCCTGGCCCTATGTCTTCGACGGAGCGAAGCGCTTCTTCAGGCTTTTCCTCGCGCACCCGCTGCTCTGGCTGCTGGCCCTGGCCGGGCTGGCGCTGGGGCAAACCTACTCCGGGCGGCTCAGCGGGGCCTGCGCCCTGGGCCTCGGGCTTTTTTATTCGGCCTTTTCTTTCGAGCCCAGGTACGCCGAGCCGCTCGCCTATTTGCTGGCTCTGCCTGGCGCGGCCTGGCTGTGCGGGCTGCCGGGCCTGAAGCCGGCCGCCACCGAGCCTTACGCGGCCCCGGGGCTTGCCGTTTCAGGGGCCGGGTTGGGTGCCGGGCTGGTCCTGGCGGCGCTGCTGCTATCTCACGCTTTCAGCGCGAAGAACATCTATTCCGCAGTGACCGCGGCCCTGTCGCGGCACCCGGGCGACCTGTGGCTGCTTGAAAAGCGGGCCGACCTCCTGCTGTGGAACGATAATACGGAGGCCGGTCTTGCCGCCCTGGGCGCAGCGGCCGAAGTCTCGGCCCTCGGCTTCCCGCTGGCTCCCCGCGGAGAACAGGGAGGGCGCTCCGGAGAAGCCCTGGCCCGGGCGGCGCTGGAGGACCTGGACGCCGGGCGCAGTTCCGAGGCCGCGTACGGGTTGGGCGCCCTGGCCGGCTTCGTTTCCGAGAACCATATAAAGGTGCGCGGCCCCGGCGGCGCCCGGGCGGAGCGGCTCCTGGCGGAGCTCCGCGGCGCGGGCAATATCCCCTGGCACTTCGTGTCGCAGGCCCTGCGCTTCTGGCCCAGCGAACGCCGGGGAGTTCTGCTGCGCCGGCTTTCTGCCGCGGCCCCGTGGTTCGCCGTGCCGCACGGAGTGCTTCCGCTCAGCGTCCCGGCGGAATACGAGCTGGACGGCGAGGACCTGGCCCGCGAGCTGATCGCAAAAGACTGCGCTGGAGCGGCGGCGTCTGGGGATTTCCCGCTGGAATACGCCTATGGCCGGTACCGCGCCTCCGCCGCCCCGTGGACGGCGCTCTGGCTGGCCCTCAGCGGCAGGGACATACGCTTTTCACAGTCGGAGCGCTCGGCCCTGCTGGCCGCCGCCGCAGCCCCTGAAAAAAGCGCTGCGGCGCCGCCGGGCGGGCAGCCGGCGCTAGGCATACTCGCGGTCTGCCGGAACGGCGGAGCGGCGCCTGCCGGCTGGGCCGCCCTCCGCAGGCCGGCACTCTTCGAACTGGCCGCGCGGCTGGCCGGCGAGGCTAAGGACGCCGCAGCGTTGAAAACACTTGGCGCGTATCTGGACGCGCATCCGCGCGAGCTGGGAGGCTACGCTCACAACCTTGCGCTGTCCTTGCAGCAGGCCGGCGCGTACCCGGCGGCTATAGAGAGGTTTGATAAATTGCTGGCCGGCAAGCCCGGCGACCCGAAGCTCCTCAACGACAGGGGCATGTGCCGCCTGCTTGCCGGGAACCGTGCCGCCGCGGGGGCTGATTTCCGCGCCGCCCTGGCCGCTTCGCCGGGCTTCGCCGAAGCGGAGCGGAACCTGGCTTATCTCGCCCGCCTGTAACGCCTCACCCGTAAATGGACAAAAGAAAAGGCCCCGGAGTTCCGGGGCCTTTCTTGTTATTAGCTGCTTGCTCAGGAGCACTCTGAATAGCCGCAGTCGTGGCAGGTGGGGCCAGAGCAGCCGGACTCGTAGCTGACGTTGGACGAGTAGCACTTGGGGCAGTACTGCGTGTGCGAGGCGTCCCACAGCTCCAGCTTTTCCTGGCCGTTGATCTCGGCGTCGCTGGCTATCACGCCGGAGCGCTTCAGGTGGCTGCGCAGCGCCACGGCGATGCCGTGCGCCACCGAGTTGATGCGGTTCTCGCCCAGGCCGACGGGCCGGTCGCCCTTCACCGAGTTGAGGTGCTTGATCACCTTCACCGGGTCGCCGCCTTCCTCGAGGTACTTGGAGAGCAGGATGCCGATGAGCGAGGTCAGGCCGCTGATCTCGGTGCCCAGCGGCGGCATGTTGGTGAACACCTGGTACGGGCCGTGCTCGTTGTAGTTGATGTGCACGTGCAGCGGGCCGTAGCCGGTCTTCAGCTGGAAATATTCCGACGACACGCCGAAAGACTGCAGCGGCGCTTTCTTCTTCTTGGTCTTGGCCAGCGCCTGGGCGTCGCCGCCGATGTTGAGCACCTGCTGTGCCTTGCAGCCGTCGCGGTAGACGGTGAGGCCCTTGCAGCCCAGCTTGTGCGCGAGCAGGTAGCAGTTCTTCACGTCCTCCGCCTTGGCGGAGTTGGGCATGTTGATGGTCTTGGAGACGGCGTTGTCGACGTGCCGCTGGAAGGCCGCCTGGATGCGGATGTGGCTCTCCACGCTCACGTCGTGCGCGGTGGGGAACAGGGCCTGCACCTGCCTGGGGATCTCCGGGATGCCGCGCACGGCCTTGTGGTTGGCCTCTATCTTCTTCCAGAGGGCTTTCTCGTCGAGGCCGAAGAAATGCTGCTCCTTCGCGAGCTGCTTGAAGAGCGCGTTCACCTCGAAGAAGGTGTCCTTCGCCTCGGGGTCGCGCTTGTTCTTTATGGCCTCCAGCGCCCTGGCGTTGTAGCGCGTGTAGGCGATGGCGAAGAACGGCTCGATGCCCGAGCCCTGCAGGCCGGCCGCTATGGCGATGGTGCCGGTGGGGGCGATGGTGGTGCGGCAGGCGTTGCGGGGCCGCGCGGCCACGCCGCGGAAATGTTTGCTCTCGGCGTCGTAGATGGAGCCCTTCCAGTTCTGGAACACGCCGCGCTCGCGGGCCAGCTCTTCGGAGGCCTCGAGCGACCTCTCGTTGATGAACTTCATCACCTCTTCGGCCTTCTTCAGGCCTTCGGGGCTGTCGTAGGCCACGCCGAGCTTTACGGCGGTCTCGGCCCAGCCCATCACGCCCAGGCCTATCTTGCGGTTGCCCTTGGCGATCTTCTCTATCTCCGTCAGCGGGTAATTGTTGATCTCTATGACGTTGTCGAGGAAGCGGATGGCGCTGGTCACGGTGGCTCCGAGGCGCTCCCAGTCCAGGGCGCCGCGCGTGACCTCGCCGGTGACGTAGTTGGCGAGGTTGATGGAGCCCAGGTTGCAGGACTCCCACGGCAGCAGCGGCTGCTCGCCGCAGGGGTTGGTGCTTTCTATCTGGCCCAGCTCCGGCGTGGGGTTGGAATTGGTGTCGTTGATGCGGTCGATGAAGACGATGCCCGGGTCGCCGCTGGCCCACGCGGAGTCCACCATGCTGTTGAAGACCTCGCGGGCTTTCAGCGCGCCGGCCGGCTCCTTGGTGCGGGGGTTGATGAGGTCGTAGCTGGCGTTGGCCTCCACGGCCTTCATGAACTTGTCGTCGAGGGCGATGGAGATGTTGAAGTTCTCCAGCGCGCCCTGCTGCGACTTGATGGTGATGAAATCCTTGACCTCGGGATGCCAGTAGGGGATGATGCCCATGTTGGCGCCGCGGCGCGTGCCGCCCTGCTTGACCACGTCGGTCAGCTTGTCGAAGAGCTTCATGAACGACACGGCCCCGGAGGCCACGCCGTTGGTCTTCTTCACCAGGTCGCCCTTGGGGCGCACGCGGCAGAAGGAGAAGCCGGTGCCGCCGCCGGATTTCTGGATGAGGCTCTGCGCGGTCAGCGCCTTGGCGATGCCCTCCATGGAGTCCGGCACGGGCAGCACGTAGCAGGCGGAGAGCTGCTGCAGGTCGCGCCCGGCGTTCATCAGCGTGGGGGAGTTGGGCAGGAAGTCGAAGCCCGCCATCAGGTTGTAGAACTCGTTCTGCCGGAGGTCGGCGGCCTCGCGCGCGGCGGGCTGCTCGTGGTAGGCCTTCTCCAGGTTGGAGATGAAGCGCATGAAGTTGGCTTCGCGCTCGGAGGACTCGGCCAGGCCGTCGTGGAAGAGCAGCGTGGGGGAAATGGTGCCGTCGGTGGCGGTTTCGGTGACGCGGCAGCTGACGCCTTCGAAGACGCCCCACTTTTTGGCTTCGGGATGGAAGATAAGTTCGGAAAGGGAGATGTTATGCGCTACGCGCTCGAAAAGCTGCTCGGCGGAGTTCTCTTCGCGGAGGTACTTGTCCTTGATCACCTTGGCCTGGTTCTCGCTGATGTGGATCTCTTTTCTGACTGCCGTGATGGTCTTCATTCTTACGTCCTTGACCGCTTCATTTCCCAACCTGCGTAGGTGCCGTAAGGAGCGCTCCTTAAGACGGCCGGGCCTATCAGGCCTCCGTTCCGGCTGCGCACCGCCCGGGCCGCCGCGGCGGCTGTGGGCCGGGTTTTGTCGTTAACCCTGCACCAAAAAGCTTTTGGAATAAGTTTAATCTACAATAGTGCCGGAGGGATGTCAAATCTGCCGACGGCGGCCTTAAAAAGCCTCCCGGAACGGCCAAAACTGTTATAATTCCGGGAGGGGAAAGCTCCAATGAAAAAGCCCAGAAAACCGTCGCAGGAATTGGCGCAGGCGCAGGTGCAGCGGCAGGACCTGCGACTCTTCGCCGTGCTGGCCTCTTCGGAGGAGGATTTCCTGCGCCAGTCGGCGGAGCTGGAAGCCGACCCGCTCTTCGCGCGGCTCTGCGCCCCCGGCCCGGACGGGAGCGCCCCGGTGCTGCGCCGGCGCCTGCCCGGAGCTTCCTACGCCTTCTCCCTGGCCTGCGGGGACGACGCCCTGGCCGCGGCCGCCGGCCCCGGCGGCACCGCCGGCGAGTGGCTGGCCGCCAGGCCGGAGATGCTGGCGCTCGCGCGCCGCGTCGGGCTGGAGAATTTCGAGAAATTTTTCCTGTCGGACTCCGCCTTCAGCCCCGCCGCAGCCGCGCGGGCCTGCGGCTGCACTCCAGCCGAGGCCGCCGCCCTTAAAACTTTCGCCGCCGCCTTCCTGCTCGCGCACGAGCATATCGCCCCGGCCGCGCTGCCCAGGCTTTACCTGCGCTGCGCCGCGTCCGTAGGCGCCGAAGGCGGGAAACTTTCCATTGCGTACACGCACCCGTCCTACCTGCGCGGCGCCTGCACCGTGGACCACCGGGCCCTGGCCAGCCTGGTAAAGAGCGGCGGGCTCACCCCCGCCGACGCCGCGCGCGCCGCCGGGCTGGCCGCGCGCGCCCAGCGACTGGCCTGGCGCCGGGCCGGCTTTCACCGCGTGATCTTGGCGCTGGTAGAGGCGCAGTCGGGCTTCCTGCTGCGGCGCTCGGGACTGGCCCCGCTGACGCAGCGGGAGCTGGCCGCGCGCTCCGGCCTGGACCCCGCCACGGTCTCGCGCCTCATAGCCTCCAGGACCTTGCTCGCCCCGTGGGGAGACGAGATAAAGCTGAAAGACCTTTTTCTCGCTAAAAACGCGTTTATAATTGATAAAATAAAGGCCATACTGGGGGCTGCCGACCAACGCTTGACCGACACCGAACTGACCGCGGTCCTCAGAACTAAACACGGTATACGGGTATCACGCCGCAGCGTGAACCTGTACAGGTCAAAGTTATGATGAGCAAAAAAATAGGCGCGGCCGCCAATCCCATCTACAAAAGCCTCTTCGACGCGGTCTTCTTCAAGGCGCAGGAACCCATGCTGGTGCTGGACCGCGGGCTCGCCGTGCTGGTGGTGAACAACAGCGCGCTGAAGCTGCTGGGCTGGTCGGGGCAGGACATCAACGACAAGCCGGTCTCCGAGCTGGTGCTGGGCAAGGACCTGAAAGATTTCCTCGAACTCCTGGAGCTGGCCTCGCGCAACGGCGTGGTGCGCAACTACCGCTTCTATATGCTGACCGCCTCCAAGAGCATAGTGCGCCTCTTTCTCACCGTGCAGGCGCTCAAGGACGAGGCCGGCGTGGTGAACGGCTACTGCCTGTCTTTCTCGCCGGTCTCGCCCGACGAATGGTCCGCGCTGAAGGACCCGCACGTGTTCAAGAACGCTGCGCGCAAGCTCAACCGTCTCACTTCCATGGGCCAGCTCACCGCCATGTTCGCGCACGACATCAAGAACCCGCTGCACGTGATCCTCTCCACGTCGGAGCTGCTCGGCGCGCTGGAGAACCCGCCCGAGGGCGTGAAGACCGGGGCCGAGCTCATCGAGCGCAACGCCCGACGGGCCTCAAAGATAGTCAAAACGCTGCTGGATTTCTCCCGCAGCGGCATGTGCCGCCTGGAGCCCTACTCCCTGGAGACAGCCGCCGACAACGCGCTGGAGCTGATAGACAGCTCGCTCAAGACCGCCAAGGTGCGTGTAGAGAAAAAATTCGACCGCGCGCCCAAGGTGTTCCTGGACCCGCATTACCTGCACAGCGTCATCTACAACCTCCTTAACAACGCGGCCCAGGCCCTGGATGGCGCCCCCGACGGGCGCATCTCCGTCACGTCGGGCTGGCTGGAGAAGGAGGGCGAGGTGTTCCTGACCATCGCCGACAACGGGCCCGGCTTCGAGTCCGCCATGGCCGACAATCTCTTCCAGCCTTTCTTCACCACCAAGGAGAACGGCACGGGCCTCGGCCTCTACCTGGCCCGCCAGATCATGGACGAGCACGGCGGCCGCATCATAGTGGCCTCCTCGCCCGAGGGCGGGGCCATGGTGAGCCTGCGCTTCAAGAAGATCGTTTAATGGGCAATATCCTCATCGCCGAAGACGACGCCGACACGCGCTACGTGCTGAAGGCCGCGCTAGAGAGCGGCCGGCACGCCTGCGCGGCGGCCGCCTCCGGCGCCGAGGCCCTGGCGCTGGCCGAGGCGCTCACCTTCGACGCCGTGGTGCTGGATATGGTGCTGGGCGACGCCGACGGGCTGGAGATACTGAAAAAACTGAAGAGCGAGGATCCCGGCCTGCCCGTCGTCATCCTCACCGGGCACGCCAACGTGCAGACCGCCGTGAAGGCCATGAAGCTGGGCGCGCTGGATTACCTGATAAAGCCTTTCGGCAACGAGGAGCTGCTGCTGATCATGGAAAAGGCCGTGAAGGAGCGCCGCCTCAAGCGCGAGTTTGACGCCCTGCGCAGCCACGTTAAGCGCGCCCAGGGCGCCGAGCCGGTGTTCGGCCCCAGCAAAGAGATCAAAAATACCGCCGCGCTGGCCCGCCAGGTGGCAGCCACCGACCTCACCGTCATCCTGTCCGGCCCGTCGGGCGCCGGCAAGGAAGTGTGGGCGCGCGAGATACACAGGCTTTCCTCCCGCGCCGGCAGCCCCTTCGTGGCGCTGGACTGCGGCGCGCTGCCCGAGAACCTCGTCGAGAGCGAGCTGTTCGGCTACGAGCGCGGCGCTTTTACCGGCGCGGACCGCCGCAAGCCCGGCCTGTTCGAGGCGGCCTACGGCGGCACCCTTTTTCTCGACGAGATAGCCAACCTGACTCCGGGCACGCAGGCCAAGCTCCTGCGCGTACTGGAAGAGCGCAGGATCCGCCACCTCGGCGGAAAAAAGGACATTCCCATCGACACGCGCGTGATAGTAGCCGCCAACCGGGACCTGCCAGCCTGCATCAAGGCGGAAGAGTTCCGCGAGGACCTCTATCACCGCCTCAACCAGTTCACCCTGCGCGTGCCTTCGCTGGCCGAGCGCAAAGAGGACATCCCCGCGCTGGCGGCCTTCTTCCTGCGCGAGGCCGAGAAGCTGGTGAATAAAAAGATAGACTCCATTTCCGACTCCGCCATGGCCGCGCTGGCGGCCTACGCCTGGCCGGGCAACGTGCGCGAGCTCAAGAACGTCATTATCCGCGCCGCCCTGCTGAGCGGGGGGGAAATACTGCCGGTACACCTGGGCCTGGGCGGCGAACCCGCGTGCCCGGAGACGCCGCGCGCCGCAGCGCCCGAAAGTTTCGATCTGAAAGAAAACCTCCGTCTCGCCCGCTCGGAAACCGAACGCCGACTGATACGTGCTGCGCTGGCCGAAACCGGCGGAAATAAGCTGAAAGCTGCCAAGCTTCTGTCCATCGACCGCAAAGCACTTTACACAAAGATCAAAGAGTACTCACTAGAGTAGTGGGGAAACTTTTCCACAGTTATGCTGTGGAATATATTCCACAGTGTGGATAATATTCCACAGTGACTTTTAACAACTATTTCACTTTTTCGCCGCATTTCGGCACTGTCCCATCCTGTATAATTAAAACATGCAAAAGGCAATTGCGCCTATGAAAACGGCAGCGCCGCAGTCGGGCTTGCCCGCTCTCTTTTGGGGGATAATCCTTAAAACTATCAGCAAATATCTACCCATTTAGGGGTATAATGCTTTTGGCAAAGTCGTTGCTATAGTTAAAAAACGAGGGGATAACTATTCCAGATTTGGTTCCAGACAGTCGGAGGCACTATGAAAACGTTCAAAGCCCGCATAACTAAAATCCTGATGGCGCTGCTGCTGCTGCCGGCAATAGCCGCCGCGGCCCCGAGCCAGATCAACTACCAGGGCCGCCTGGTAGACGCAACCGGCAATCCGCTGAGCGGGAGCTACACGCTGACTTTCCGGATCTACGACGCCGCCTCGGCCGGAACCACGCTCTGGACCGAACCGCAGACGCTCACCGTGGATAACGGCATCTTCAGCGCCAAACTTGGCTCTGTCGCCAACCTGCCGCCCTCCGTGTTCTCCGCTGACACCCGCTACCTCGGCGTGACCGTCGGAGCCGACGCCGAGATGACCCCGCGCGTGCAGCTGCTCTCCGTCCCCTACGCCATCTACGCCGCCAGCGCCGCCAGCGTGGGCACTCCCGGCCAGGGCGTCATTATTTCCACCTTCGTGCAGGTCAACGACTATATCAGCGCCACACGGTTCATCGGCGACGGCTCGGGCCTTACCGGCATCAGCGCCGGCGGGAGCTCCATAGTGCTCCCCATCGTTTCCACCCACATCGCCGACGGCAGCATTGCCAACGCCGACCTTGCTGGCTCCATCGCCTACAACAAGCTCACCCTGACCGGCGCGATACTGAACGCCGACCTGGCTGGCTCCATCGCCTACAACAAGCTTGCCCTGACCGGCGCAATACTGAACGCCGACCTGGCCGGTTCCATCGCCGACAGCAAGCTGAACACCATCACGACTGCGGGTAAAGTTGACGGCGCGGCCGTGACCGGCCTGGCCAGCCTGCCCGCCGGCGCGGGCCTTATCCCCGCCGCCAATCTGCCCGCTACCGTGTCGTACCTGGGCAGCGACATAAGCAGCGCCGAGATCGCCGACGGCACCATCGCCGACGGCGACCTGGCCGCCAGCGGTTTCAATCTTTCGAAGTTCACCGTCGGCCAGATCAATACCGACCTCGTGGCGGGCACCCTTGTGTCCACCCACATCGCCGACGGCAGCATAGCCAACGCCGACCTCGCGGGTTCCATAGCTTATAACAAGCTGGCTCTGACCGGAGCCGTCCTCAACGCCGACCTCGCCGGCTCCATCGCCTACAACAAGCTCGCCCTGACCGGCGCGATACTGAACGCCGACCTGGCTGGCTCCATAGCCGACAGCAAACTGAGCGCCATCACTACGGCCGGCAAAGTGGACGGCTCTGCCGTGACCGGCCTGGCCAACCTGCCCGCCGGCGCGGGCCTCATCCCCGCGGCCAATCTGCCCGCCACCGTGTCGTACCTGGGCAGCGACATCAGCAGCGCGGAGATCGCCGACGGCACCATCGCCAACGGCGACCTGGCCGCTTCCGGTTTCGACCTGGCCAAGTTCACCGTGGGACAGATCAGTACCGACCTTATACCCGCGACTATAGTGTCTACTCATATAGCGGACGGCAGCATCGCCAACGCGGACCTGGCGGGCTCTATCGCTTACAACAAGCTGGCGCTTACCGGCGCCATCCTGGACGCCGACCTGGCGGGCTCCATCGCCTACAGCAAGCTGAGCCTGACCGGCGCCATCCTGAACGCCGACCTGGCCGGTTCTATCGCCGACAGCAAGCTGAGCGCCATCACCACGGCCGGCAAAGTGGACGGTTCTGCCGTGACCGGCCTGGCCAACCTGCCCGCCGGCGCGGGCCTCATCCCCGCCGCCAACCTGCCCGCCACTGTGTCCTACCTGGGCAGCGACATAACTAATGCCGAGGTCGCGGCGGCCGCCGGCATCGTGTATTCCAAACTCGACCTTTCCAACAGCATCGTGGCCGGCGACCTGACCGCAGGCGCTGTCACCAAGGCCAAGCTCGCCGTGGAAGGCTGCGCTGACGGCAAGATCCTCAAGCTTGCCGGCGGCGCGTGGACCTGCGACGACGACGCCGGCGCCGGCGGTTCTGTCGCCGGTACCGGTGCCGCCGGCCGCGTGGCCTTCTGGACCGGGGCCGCCGCCATCGGTTCCAACGCGAACATTTTCTGGGACGACACTAATTCTTACCTGGGTATAAATGACACGACTCCCGGCCAGGCCCTCGACGTGACCGGCAACATCAACGTGACCGGCAACGTAGTCGCCGCCAACGTGAGCGGCAACGGCTCCGGGCTGACGGCGCTTAATGCTGCAAATCTCGGTTCTGGCACCGTGGACGATGCGCGCCTCTCCGCCAACGTGACGCTGCTGGGTGCTACGATAGACGCGGGCGAGCTGCCTGCCGACGGTTACGCTGCGACGTACGTGAACGCGGCCGAGGGTGATTCCGTAACTACGGGCATGATCACCAACGGCACTATCCTCAACGCCGACCTGTCGGCGAGCGGCTTCGACCTGGGCAAGTTCAGTGCGGGCACGCTGGGCACCGAGTTCATCGGCGGCACCATAGTTTCTACGCACATAGCCGCTAACGCCGCTATCCCTGACACCAAGCTGGCTACGATAGCTACCGCGGGCAAGGTATCCGACACCGCGCTGTCCGCCAACGTGACGCTGCTGGGCGCGACTATCGACGCGGGCGAGCTGCCTGCCGACGGCTACGCTGCGACTTACGTGAACGCGGCCGAGGCTGATTCCGTCACCTCTGCGATGATAACGAACGGAGAGATTGTGGACGCAGATATCGCTGCCGGTGCGGCTATAGTGCTGTCTAAATTGGCGACTACCGGTTCGCTTGGAGCGGCTGTTACGCATAAGGCCGGCGCTGGGACTGGCGAGGCTGCTCCGATCGGAACTCTCAGTGTTAATACTGGTACGCAGGCTACACTTGATACCGCAGGAGAAGAAGTTCTTATGAGCTTTTCCGTCCCGGCGGATTCCTTTAACGGGAATGGTAAAGCCGTAAAAATCAAGGCGTGGGGCACGACAGCCGCTAATGCGAACAGTAAGACCATAAAGATACGCTTCGGCGGTCTTGCCGGAGACGTCGTTCTGACCACTACTACATTCGCTAATGCTCAAGCCTGGGACCTTGAAGCGACGGTAGTACGTACCGGTGTCGGCACGCAGGAGTCAATCGCAAGGGGCTATGTCGGCGAATTCGTAGTGCCGGTAGCTAAAAACACTCCCGCTCAGGACGAAACTGGCGCAGTTTCAGTCGCAGTTACCGGCGATACAGCAACTGCCGCAGGAGATGTAGTGGCTGAAGGTCTTATTGTTGAGTTCGTGAACTGACATCAATAGCAGGGAAGCTGTTCTCGGGCCGGTAAGTATCATACGGCCCGAGTAAGGTTGGAATGGCAGAGTCACTGTAAATATCGGTCGGATGGCTTTTTATGAGATATAAATACGCGGGGTTTGCGGCGGCGGCGTTGTGCTTTGGCGCGCTGTGCTCGTACGCGGCCAATAGCCAGGAGACGCGGGCCCTTACCACGGGGTTCTCCGTCTCCAATAGCGGCGGCAAGACGCTGGAGTCCACCGTCGGAGAGATCTCCGGCTCCACCATGGCCGCTTCGGGCAAGGGCCTGCGCAGCGGCCATTCCGGCACCAGCCACAGCCCCGGCGTGGTCTACGACCTCACCGCTTCCACCAACGCCTCCGGCCAGGCCCTCTTCCAGTGGACCAGCGTTGGCGCTGACGGCCTTTCCGGGCAGGCGGCCTACGTAGAGGTCAAGATCGCAACTTATCCCATCACCTACGCCAATTATTCCACTATTAATTCTTCCTTTACACTGGCGTCGCTGGCACCGGGCAGCGTAGAACAGGAACTTTACGGCGGGCTCACGGCCGGCAAGACCTATTACACCGCTGTGCGCGTGCGCGACGGCGCCAACATGTACGGCCGCCTCTCGGCCAACGCCACCTTCGGCACCGCCCCCGTCAGGCCCCGCGCGCCCGTAGTGTCCGGCGTGGTGGCCGGCGGCAACTTCACCATTTCCTGGGGCGCCGTCACCTCCAACGTGGCAGGCAGCACCATCACCGTGCAGAACTACGAGGTCTACTACAGCACCGCGCTCAGCGGCGCTATCTCCGGCCCCGTTACGCTTCCCAACTCCACGCTGTCGTACAGCGTGGCCACCAGCCCGCTGCGGTGGTACTTCCTCAAGGCCCTCGACGGCGACGGCTTCCGCAGCGACGCTTCCGTCTGGCTGAACAACTCCGACGAGGTCTCCCGCACCGTGGCCGACGACTCCCGCGCCGTGGTGGACATGAGCCCCTACGTCGAGGACTTCCTCGCCACCTCCGGCCTGCAGCCCGTCCTGCAGCATGAGCCCCAGTTCGAATCCGGCTCCACGGTGGTGTCCTACAGGTTCTACTTCCGCGACGCGGCCAACAACGAGGTAACGCAGCACCTGGCCGAGGACGTCACGCTGATCCTGCCGCTCTCCCGCACCGGAGCGTTCACCGTCAGCGCCGTCTCGCCCGCAGTGAATTACAGCGTCTACGACTACTCCGCCTACTTCTACAACGGCGTGGAGGACGTCAAGATAGGCGGCACCGTGAACCCGTCCGACGGCTCGGTGTCCATCCTGACGCGGCGGCCCGGCCTCTACAAGGTCAAGCAGGTCATCCGCGCGCAGAGCTTCAGCGTCATCCAGACCGAGCCGCGCAAGGTCTTCACGCCCAACGGCGACGGCGTCTGGGACCAGTTCAACATCGTCTACGACAACCCGGAGGGCCTGGCCATCACCGACGCCAAGGTCTACGACCTGTCAGGCGCCGAGATCGCCAGCCTGCGGTCGGGCACCTACGGCGCGCAGGCCTCGCTGGCCTGGGACGGCCGCAGGTCCAACGGCGACAAGGCCGTGTCCGGTATCTACATCTACCAGTTCAAGGCCGGCAGCAAGTTCTATAACGGCACCATGGTGGTGGCGCGGTAAACTAAGGCCCGGGCGAGTTTAGCGGGCGAGGGTGGCGGCTGGCGGCGGGGGAACCCGCCGCACGGCCGTTACATTCAGGTAATATTTATGAAACAGTTAAAATGTAGAATTGTAACTGTGGCGAAAGCATTTATTCTATTTTTGGCCTTTGCCACGGTCACTATGAACGCCGAAGCTTCCTTTTCTGCCGACTCAGCCTGCGGGGCGCGCGCCTCCGCGATGGCCGGCGCTTTTACCGCGGTGCCCGGCGGCGCCGAGGCCGCCTGCTCCAATCCCGCCACGCTGACCGAGCTCGGCTCGCCCGAGCTCACCGCGGTCTACGGCCGCCTCTACTCCGGCCTCTCCGACGATTCCTCTATCGGCCAGGGCTACTTCGGCTTCGCCGCGCCGATCAAGAAATACCTGCAGGGCAACGCCGCCTTCTCCTGGAGCGACACCCGCCTGAGCGAGGCCTACTCCGAGAGCGCCTACTCCCTCAGCTACGCCACTTCCGTCTACCGCGGCATCGGCGCGGGCCTCACGCTCAAGTACCTGCGCCGCGCCTATACCTCCGACGCCTATACCGCGCTGGACCCGGTTTTCAACAGCGGCTATTCCAAAGGCGCGCTCGGCGCCGACCTGGGCTTCTTCTACCGGCCCCGGACCAACTACGCTTTCGGCCTTTCGTTCCGCAACCTCAACAAGCCCGACCTGGGCCTGGCCTCCTCCGACCCGCTGCCCCTGGAGACCCGCGCGGGCTTCTCCTACCTGACCCGCTCCACCCTGCTCGACGTGGACGCGGCGTTCGCGGGCCCCGACTACAATCTTTCCGCCGGCGTAGAGCACCTGTTCCAGCGCCGCTTCCTGCTGCGCATGGGCCTGGCCACCGGCAACGATTCCCGCCGCAGCGTGAACCTGGGCTTCGGCAGCCGCTTCGGGCTGGCCTCCTTCGACTACGCCTTCAGCCTTCCCATCAGCGGCATAGCCGGCACCATCGGTTCCCACCGCCTGGCTTTCTCTTTCAAGTTCGGCGCCGACGCGGCCCTGGCCGAAGACCTGGCCGCCGCGGCCGACCTGAAGCGGGCGCAGGAGCGCGCCGTGCTGCAGGAGGAGAAGATACGCGTGCTGCAGGAGCGGCTGGACGCCGTAGTGCGCCAGAGCGTGGGCCTCGCGCAGCAGCCCGCTGCACAGCCCGCTGCCGTTCCCGCGCAGGCGGCGCAGCCCGCGCAGCAGCCCGTGGTCATAATACAGCCTTCCCAGTCGGACGCGAAGGCGCAGGCGGAAATAAGCCGCCAGATAGAGAATTTGAAACTGGAGCTGGAGAAGTCCCGCGCCGAGATGGAGACGCTGAAGGCCAGGCCGGCCGCGGCTCAGCAGCCCAAGCCCGCCCAGCAGCCCGCGCGCCGCACCTACGTGGTTAAAGACGGCGACACGCTGGGAAGCATCGCGGCCTCCGTCTACGGCGACGCCGACCGCTGGCCGGAGATCTACCGCGCCAACAGCGCCTCGGTGGGCCGCGGGGGCGAAGTTAAACCGGGGCAGGTGCTGTCGCTGCCTTAACCCGGCGCGGAAGTTTTAGAGAGATACTAATATGAACGAGAATTTCGACGAATCCTCCCTCAACGAGGCCGCCATTAACGACGTGGAAACGGCCCGCCTGGCCCTGCGCTGGTCGCTGGACAAGATCCGCGCCCTGCACGAGGAAGACCTCAAGACCCGCCAGAACCTGCAGGAAAAGAACAGCCAGGTGGCTTTCCTCGAGAACCAGCTGAAGTCCAAGAACACCGAGATAGACCGCTCCACCCGCGTGCACGAGGAGGAGATGAAGTCCCGCCAGTCGTCGATGGAATACCAGTTCCGCGCGCGCCTGGAGCGCCTGACCGAGCGCGAGAAAGAGCTGGAAGACAAGATCTCCAAGAACGAGGAGGTGCTCAAGCAGAAGGAGCTCCGCCTCGACTCCGATTACCAGAAGAAGGCGGAAGACCTCCGCGGCCGCTGGGCCAGCGTGGAGGGGGAACTGTGGCAGCTGCGCCAGGAGCAGCTGGCCAAGCAGCAGGAGTTCGAGCGCGTCTACGGCGCCCGCCTGGAAGAAGAGAAGAAAAGATTTTCAGAGGAAGCCGCCCAGCAGAAGTCCATGCTGGAGGAGACCTACCGCAACCGCGTGGAGGAGCTCGAGAAGCGCGAGCGCTCCGTCAGCGACGAGCTCAAGAAGCAGGAGGCCGTGCTGAAGTGGGCCAAGGACAGCTGGCAGAAGGACACCGAGGAGCGCGAGCGCGTCCTGAAGCAGAAAGACCTGGAGATAGACAAAAAGATCCTGGAGAAGAACCAGGAGATCGACGATTACAAGGTCAAACTTTCGCTGCTCGAGAAGCAGCTCAAGGACCTGCCCGAGGCGGTCAGGCGCCGCGACGAGGACCTGAACCGCTACAAGGACGCGATCGGCAGCCTGGAAAGCGTCATCCGCACCTTGGAGAACGAGAAGAAGAACCAGCAGGCCGACTACGAGGGCCGCCTCTCCAAGGCGGGCGAGGCGGTAGAGCACGAACGCTCCCGCTTCCGCGAGATGGAGGCCGAGATCCCGCGGCGTCTGAAGATCGCCGTAGAGCACGAGCGCAACCGTTTTTCCGAGAAGCTGCAGGAGATCGAGCGCGGCTACCGCGACGACCTGGGCAAGCGCCAGGACGAGGTGGACTATCTGCAGCGCAACCTGCACACTTTCGAGGAGACCATAAAGACCCTGCAGGCCGAGCGCGAGACCATGGCGCACAAGGCCGACCAGCTGCAGACGCAGTATAACGTGCGGCAGGAGGAATTCTCCTTCCGCGAGAAGCAGCTGCAGTCCGAGTACGACGTGCGCCTCAAGGTGGAGATGGAGAAGCACACCGCCGCGCTGCGCTCCGAGATAGAGACCGCCGGCCGCATCTACGAGGACAGCCTCCGCCTGAAGGTGGAGGAGATCTCCCACCTGCGCCGCGACATCGACGAGATTTCCAAGGAAAAGACCGCTGCCAAGGACCAGCAGGCCGAGCTGCGCCGCCAGCTCGAGGCCGCCGCCGAGCGCGGCGTCTCCGAGCAGGACGCGCTGCGGGCCAGGCTGAAAGCCGAGAGCGAGCAGCGGCTGGCCGAGGCCGCCGCGCACGCCGAGCGGACACGCGCCGCCGAGAAGCAGAAATTCGCCGACGAGCTCGACGGCCGCGCCGGCGAGTTCAAGGCCGAGGTCGCCCGCAAGGACGACGAGATCATGGCCCTGCGCCTGTCGGTCCAGAAGGCCGGCGAGGAGCAGCGCATGCTGCGCCAGAAGGCCGGCGAAGAGCTGAAGGCCGCCGTGCAGGAAGAAAAAGCCCGCGCCGCCGCCGAGCTGGAGGACCGGGCCTCGCGCCTGGCCGCCACCATCAAGCTGCGCGACGACAAGATCTCCGAGCTCACCTCCGCCCTCGAGGCGGCCAGGATAGAGCGCGAGGAGCTGATGCTGCTGGAGCGCGAGCGCCTGCAGCGCATCTACGCCGAGAAAGAAAAAGCTATAGACGAGGAGCTGGCCGCCCGCGACGCCGAACTGCTGCGGGCCCGCGAGGCCGCAGCCCGCGCCGGCGCCGAGAAGGACGCCGCGGCGCACGCCTTCGCCGCGGACCGCCGCAACCTGGAAGAAAAGCTTACCGCCCTCACCGTGCGGCTGACCGAAGAGGAAGCCGCGGCCGGGGTGAAGCTGGACGCCGCGCTGCGCCGCGAAGCGGACCGCTACGCCGAGATCATAGACCGCAAGAACAAGGAGCTGGAGGCGGCGGCGCAGGTGCGCCAGTCGCAGGAAGACGCCTACCGCAAAACGCTGGCCGATTTCCGCTCCAACTTGTCCGAAGCGCTTGGCAAGTTCGAAGCGCTGAAGGCCACCGCCGAAGAGCGGCAGGCGCAGCTGATGGCCCTGCAGGTAGAACTGGCCCAGGAGAAGAAGCAGGCCGGCGAGCTGGGGTCTTCGCTCTCCGCGCGCCTCTCCGAGAAGGAAAAACTTTACCGCGACCTCCGCCTGCAGCACGACGACCTCAAGGAGGCCTTCGAAGAGGAAGTGAAGACCGCCGAGCGCCGCTACAACGACGCCCTGCTGAAGCTGCGAGCGGCCGAGGAGCAGAAGGCCGCCCGCGACAAGCAGATAGAGGCCTTCAAGCGCGACGGCGACCTGCTGCGCGCCGAGAACCAGCGCCGCGAGCACGAGGCGGCCGAGCTGAAAGCCTCAGTTTCCAAGCAGGTGGAGACCGAGCGCCGCGAGATGCACGCCTCCGGCGAGCGCCGCGCGCACGAGTACGCCCAGAAGGAAAAGTCCCTGCTCTCCGAGATCTCCGCGCTGCGCGACATCGCCAACGCCAAGGACGTCATGCTGGAGAAGCAGAAGGTCCAGTTCGAGGAAGCCCGCAACAGCGCCGAGCGCCTGAAGGCCGCCCTGGAAGAAGAGCGGGCCCGCCAGACCGAGGCTGAGGCAGACCGCTCCCTCCGGTACGAGGAATACGACGAACGCCTGGCCGCCACGGCCGAGCGTGAGAAAGCGCTGTCCGGCGAGATCCTGGCGCTGAAGAAAACGCTGTCGGATATAACGGCGGAGGCCATGTCGGGCAAGTCCAACTCCGAGGTTCAGCGCGTCACCCTGGAGCGCTTGGCCGCTGCTTTCGAGGTAGAAAAGGCCAAGCGCGCCGAAGCCGAGGCTGCGGCCCTCTCCGCCAGCTCCGCGCTGCGCGAGAAAGCCTCCGAGGCCGACACCCGTAAGGCCGAAACAGAATCTCTGATCGGCGCCATCGGGCGCCTGAAGACCGCCTTTACCGAGGAACGCAAGAAGCGCGCCGACGCCGAGCTGCAGGCAGAAACTGCCCAGGCCGCGCTGCGCGAGAAAGGCGACCTGCTGGAGAACCGCAGGTCCGAGTCCGAAGGGCTCCGCACGTCAGCGGAACGCCTGAAGGCGAACCTCGACGAGGAGAAGCGTCGCCGCGCGGAAGCCGAACTGGCCGCCACCACCGCCCGTTCCGAACTCCACGAAAAAGCCGAAGACCTCAACGGCCGCCGCGCCGACATAGACGCCCTGCGGCACGCCATCGAGCGGCTCAAGCACGCCTTCGAAGAGGAGCGCGCCAAGCGCGTCGAGAGCGAGCTGCTGGCGCAGACCGCCCATTCCGCCCTGCGCGAGAAACAGGAAGAGTTCCTGCGCACCCAGAAACTTGTAGAACAACTTAAGGATAAGCTCCGGCTATGGAAGAGCAAGTAAGCCACATAAGCGACCTGGAAGGTCTTAACTCCGAACTGGATGGTTTCCTCGCCGACCTGCACGGCCGCGAGGAGACCCTGGCCGCGCGCGTCAAGACGCTCGAAGAAGAGCTGAAGGGCGCCCGCGCCTCGGCCGGCGCGGAGCTGGGCCGCCTGGCGCAGAAGGAAGCCGCCCTCTCTTCCGCCATGGAAGACCTGCGCACCACGCTGGCCCGCGAGAGCTCCGCGGCGGTGTCGCTCGCCTCCGAGCGGGACGAGCTGCTGCGCCGGCTCGACGTCGCTTCCCGCCAGCTCGCCGAGGCCAGGTCCGTCCTGGCCGCCAAGGAAGCCTCCCTGCAGGAGACCCGCGAAGCCATGAAGGCCCGCGAAGCGGAGCTCTCCGCCGCCGTCAAAGAGGCCAGAGCCTCGTCCAAAGAAGAGGCCGCCAAACTTTCCGCCGCCGCCGAGGAGGCCCGCGCCGCGCTGGCCAAAGAGAGCGCCAAATTTTCCGCCGCAGTGCTGGACCGGGACGATTTCGCGCGCCGCGCGGAAGCAGCCAACGAGATCCTCAACGAGGCCCGGACCGCCCTGGCCGAAAAAGACGCCCTGCTCAAGGAAACCCGCACCGCGGCCCGCGAGAAGGCCGCCGAGCTTGCCTCCGCCCTGGATAAGGCCAACTCCGCCCTCCACGACGAGGCAGCGAAGGTCTCCGGGCTGTTGTCGGAGCGGGACGTGCTGCTCCGCCGCCTGGAGGCGCTGGCCGCCGGCCTGGAAGAGGAGAAGAACGGTTCCGCAAAAAAAGAAGCGCAGCTCAAAGAAGCCCGCGCCGCCGCCAAAGACAAGGCCGCGGAACTGACAGCGGGGTTGGAGCAGGTGCGCGCGGCCCTGCGCGAAGAGAGCGCCAAGGCGGCCGAGCTGGCCTCCGTGCGCGACGCCCTGCTCAGGCAGCTGGCCGATTCTGCCGACCTGCTGCAGGAAGAAAAAAAAGATTCCGCTAAAAAAGACGAGGCTCTGGCGGAGGTCCGCGAGGCCGCCAAGAATAAAAATTCCGAATTTTCAGCCGCCTTGAAGGGCAAGGACGAAGAACTGGGCAGGACGCTGCGCGGCCTGGAAGACCTCCGGGCTGACCTTACCCTGGAGCGGGCCAACGTGAAGGACCGCGAGGCGCAGCTGCAGAAAGCCGCCAGGCTGCGCGAAGGCCTGGAGAAAAAATTGGAGCTGTCGGCGCAGGAAAATTCCCGCTCCGAAGAGGGCTACCTCCTCAAGTTGGAACTCGTAAAGAAGGAGCTGCGCGAGCAGGCAAAGCGCGCCGAGGAGCTGGAGCGCAAGCTGGCCGCGGCCGGCGCGCGCCTGGACGACGCGCTGGAAGAGGCCGCCAAGAAAGAGAAACTGCTTTCTGAACTCTCCGCCGCGCTGACCGCCAAGGACGCCCAGCTCAAAGAGGCCGGCGCCAAGCTCAGCGCTCTGGCCTCCGACTACGCCAAGCTCAAGGACGGCAGCGGCCATGAGAACGCCGAGCGCGCCAGGCAGCTGGCGGCATCCATGGCCGCCCGCGTAGAGGAGCTGGAGAATACCCTCGCACAGGCCGCCGAGCGCCACCTCGAGAAGTACCGCTCCGTGCAGGCCGAGCTGAGCGGTGCCCGGGCCGAGATCCGCTCCCGGGAAGAAGAGAACGCCGCGCTCCGCGCGCGCGAAGACACTATTTCGAAGGAGCTGGGCGACGCCGAGGAAAAATGGAAATTCGCGTCCGCGCAGCTGCATAACTCCGCCTCCAAGCTCCGCAACTCCGAGAACGAGCTGGAGATACTTTCCGGGCGCCTCCGCTCGCTCGAGGAGGAACGCGATAAGTTCCGCGCCGCCGCGATAAAGGCCGAGACCGCCGCCGCCGGCATGGCCGCGCGCGAATCCAAGGCCCGCGACGGCGAGGCCGCCGGCCTGATGGCCGCCCTCGAAGAGCAGGCCGCTAAATATACCGACCTCCTGCGCAAGTACGACGACGTAGCCCTGCTTAACGAGACGCTGGCCCGCGAAAAGGCCGGCCTGAAGGCCGAGGCCGACTCTCTTCGCGGGGCGCTTACCGCGGCCCAGGCTTCCGCAGACGCCGAGGCGGGAGAAAAGCGGGGGGTGCAGTCCAGCCTGGCGGAAAGACTGCGCGCCGCCGAGGCGCAGCTGAAAAAGAAGGATTTCGAACTGGAGGCTGCGCGCGCCGAGGCCTCCGCTGCGGAGCTGGAAGCGGAGGAACTGCGTGCCAGCCTGGACGAGGCGGAAACTTCCGCCGCCGGAGAGGCCGAGGCCGAAAAGGTCCGCTACGCCGCTCTGTCGGAGCGGGTGCATAACGCCGACGCGCTGCTTAAGAAGAAGGAATTCGAGCTGGAGGAGGCCCGCGGGTCCCTGTCCGGCCTGGAGCAGGAATGCTCCCTGCTGCGCAGCAGCCGCGCCTCTCTGGGCGAGAAGTACGCGCGCGAGATCCAGGCCGAGAACGAACTTTTAAAGGAGGCGCAGGCGAAGATCCTCGAAAGGGATTCCGTCATCTCGCGCCTCTCTACGGCGGAGGAGGCCATAAAGGGCGAGGCCGAAGCCCTCAAGCGCGAGCGGCAGGGCCTGCTCGCGCTGGTGCGCAAGAAGGCCGCCGGCGGGGCGCATTCCGCCAAGGTCTCCGAGGCGGAACGCCTGCTGAAGGAAAAAGAAAGCCGCCTGGAAAAACTCCGCGCCGAGCTGGAGAACACCCGGGCCGAGAAGGCCGAGCTCCAGGGACGGGAAAAGGAACTGCGCGAGGAGCTCAAGGCCAGGCCCTACCGCGCCATGCTGCGCGAGTCCGAGGAGAAGCTCCTGATCAAGGAGAAGATGCTAGCCGACCTGGGCGCCCGCATGAAGCGCATCGGGCACGACTTCGAGGAGCTGAAGGCCCGCGGCCAGAGCGCCGGCGCGCCCGGCTACCTGCCGGAGTTCGAAGAGCTGGTGGCCGGGGTGGCGCACCAGGTGGCCAACTCCATCAGCATCATCCGCAGCCACGCCGAATTCTGTTCCGAGGCGCCGGATTCCGAGGGCGCGCGCGAATCGCTGGACGTGATAGTGCGCAATATCGTGAACCTGCAGAAGAAGATAGACATCATCATGAACTTTTCCAGGCCGGTGATCCCGCAGCGCTCGCCCGAGCGCCTGGCGGCCGTGGTCGCCGAGGTGCTGCAGGGCCTGCGCGCCGCCGGCAAACTGGAAAAGATAGTTGTTTCGGTCAAGGGCGGCGAGAAATTAAAGCCGGTGGGCCTGGACCGGGTGCGCTTCGCTTCCGCAGTAGAACAGCTGTTGCTGAACGCGGCAGAGGCCCTGCCCTCCGGCGGCGAACTTTCGGTCTCCGTTTCCGCCGCGGGCGGCCGGCAGCGTATAGAGATCTGCGACACCGGTGCGGGGATAGAGAGGAAGAACCTCGCTTCCGCCTTCCACCCGTTCTTCACCACTAAACCCGGCAAGATGGGGCTGGGGCTCACGCTGGCCCGCAACGTGGCCAGGGCGCACGGCGGCGCGCTGGAACTTTTCTCCGAGCCGGGCAAGGGGACGCGCGCCGTGCTGGAATTGCCGGAAAGCTGAGAGGACTATGCCACGAATATTGATCGTTGACGACGAGCCCGATATGCGCCTGGCGGTGCGCAACGTGCTTAAACTGCGCGGCTACGAGATCGCCGAGGCCGGCGACGGCCCTACCGCGCTGGAACTGGTCAAGGCCAGCCGCCCCGACCTGGTGCTGCTGGACATGCGCCTGCCCGGCATGGACGGCATAGAGGTTTTGTCGGGGCTCAAGAAGATAGACAGCACGGTGCCCGTGGTCATGATAACCGGCTATGGACACATACAGTCCGCAGTGGACGTGATGAAAATGGGGGCCAGCGAGTATCTGCAGAAACCTTTTGAGAACGCGCAGCTGGTGGAGACGGTCAAGCGGTTCGCGCATTCGCCTCAGGCCCCCCGGGCGGTGACCCAGCCTGTTCCCATCCCGGCCAGGCCCGAACCCGCCGCTCCGCCCGCTCAGCAGGTTCCTGAATTAGCGCCCGCAGCGGCCGCCCCGGCCCCTGCCCCGGCGGCAGCGCCGCGCCGCCGCAGCCCGCTGCTGGTCCCCGCGCTGGCCCTGGCCGCCCTGCTGGCGGGGTTCCTGCTCTACCGGCAGGCCTCCGCGGGCGCCGCCTACTACAAGGAATACCCTGGCGTGGCCGCCAACATTTCCGCGCTGGTCTGGACGGAGGGGAAACTTTTCGCCGGCGACTGGCTGACGCAGGCGGTTTATGTTTACGCTACGGGCAAGGACGGCCTGCGCCTGGAGTCCACTTTCCCGCTGGAGAAGACCCATATCAGCGGCCTGGCCGCGGCCGGCGACACGCTCTACGTGGCCGATTCGTGGAAGAAGACCATAGAGGCCCGCCGCATCGAGCCCGGCCTGCCCCTCATCCGGAGCTTCCCCGCGCCCGGCAAGGTCAGCGCGCTGTATTACGACGGGGAGTATCTCTGGACCTGCGACAGCGAGGGCAACGCCGTCCTGCGCCGCCCCGATTCGGAACTGACGCCCTCGGTCTCTTTCAAGCTGCCGGAGAAGCCGGACCAGATCTTCAAGGACAAAGGCTACCTCTGGACCGCCGTCTCTTCCACCGGCAAGCTCTACCGCCACAAGCTCGACGGCAGCCTGACGCTCGACGGGGTCTACACGCTCAAGACCGCCCGCACCGGCTATCCCCTGTCCGCTTTCTCCTGGCGCGAAGGCCGGCTGTGGTTCGCCCGGGACGGCCTGGGAGTAGTGTTCGAGTCAGGGAAAGGCGAGCTCGTAAAGGAGTAGCGCTCCCTGAGCCAAATAAAAAACCCCGCAGAAGCGGGGTTTTTTATTTGCTCGCGGGCCGGTTAGTCCAGCAGTTCGTTGAGAACCACGGACGGGTTGGCCATCTTCACGGCCGGCGCGTTGGGCACGTTGGTCGTGAGGGCGTAGTTGCCGTAGCGGGCGGCCACGGTGGAGTTGGTGGTGTGGCGGGTGAC